>WLWI01002333.1_pt1 | contig 16391 bp, 12 predicted proteins | sample 6701501 | NCBI WGS metagenome assembly WLWI01 (sample SAMN12718690, study PRJNA515312) | sponge metagenome | isolation source: marine sponge | host: Mycale hentscheli | place: New Zealand: South Island, Marlborough, Capsize Point | collected 2014-11-01
GACCCTACACCTCTGTCTTGAGACATGGGGGGGGGGGGGGGGGCTGGCCCCTGTGGGGCCCCCTATTCATATGCCAGTGCAATGTGTTACTCCTACCACGCATATGTTTGGACGGAAAATTACAATGTTTCTAATCTTTATCCTATGTTCAACAATAACAAGAGTAAATAATGTAAAGACCAAGACAGAATGAGGCTTGTCCTCTGTAATCTGCATAAAAGAAAAGTGAGACAAAAAATAGAAACTTGGAAAAGGTTTTTATGACTCTGTAGACAAGAACAAAAAGTATGGAAACTTACAAAGCACTGAGCACAATAAAAAAATAAGCAAAAATATGTCCAATCAAGTCAACTATACATAACAAGGCCAAATGTACTAATTTCTTGATCAAGTCCTTCATATCTAGGACAAGAATAATAAGTATAACGAGGTCAATAACAGCTGCTGTAATGCTAATACTTACTATAATTTTGGTAATTCTACTGCTATTGACTTTCCCAAAGTAACCAGCCAGCAGTCTCAGTTTCCATCAACTATTATTAAATCATAAGTTAATGTGTCAGCTAAAACCAAAGTAAAAATGAATTGTTTCTCCTTCATTCTGTACAATGCAAATGGATGCTTGAAAGAATCATTGATGCCAGGTTTTTCAGGATTTGTATTTCCTACATTTAATTGGCACTTACATAATAGTCAACATGTGTGGCAAAGCTGAATGTGGTTACTTCGGCATGCCTAATGGCTTTGCAGGTGATTGATGACAATGGTATTAGTTCAACTTACGGAAACATAACTGATAGAATTCACATATGGGCATTCAGTGCTTGTGACAGAGATGACCACGGTGAAAAAGTGACATAATGGATGACCACGATGAAAAAGTGACATAATGGATGACCACGATGAAAAAGTGACATAATGGATGACCACGATGAAAAAGTGACATAATGGATGACCACGATGAAAAAGTGAAGTGCTTTGTAATATGCTAAGAAAGTTTAACCCCCCTTCAAATAAGGCCACAGATTAAGAGAAGATGACACCTTCAGCCTGGATTTAGAGATTTCAGGATGAGCATTGTGTTAATTACTAAGCTAGGCAATAATGGCCACTTCAATCCTCTACTATAGGATAGTTATGAGTTAACCACAGTTAGTAGGAATTAAAAAATTTTTAGAGTTGAGTAGAATATAACAACAAAAACATTACTAAGTGCCACAAGTTGCATTCATATCACAATAGACTTGGACTATAGAACCATCTGATGCTGTCACAAAATAATTACCTGAAGTAGAAGGAGGCACTATTTCGTGAAGGTCTCTGCAAGATATAGCTGGTAGAAGCAAAGTATTACCATACAAATTTAGTGCTGAGTTGACACAATAACCTCTACTATAGCAGCTTGCTACTAAATTCCAGAGATGTTTGTAATCATTGAAAAAATCTTGTAGGTGAGAAAAACTACTATTAGAAAGTAACTTACTTATGGTATTTACTATACTATTGTTTAAGTTTAGTTCTAGATGACCAGTGGATGAATTGGGTGGCGACTGAGACTGCAAGTTAGAAACTCTCATTAAGCCAATAATAGTAGAAATAACAAAGACCACAATATTTATTAGCATTGCAGCAGCAGCTATTGACCAAATTATGTATATTAACCTTTTCGTTGCCCTTGATAGCTTAATACAAGAAGTAGTCAAATCACTGTTTTCATTATCAGTCTTCATCTTTGAAGAAATTTCTTCATTTACAAACTTCTGTTCCTTTTTTTTTTTGTACCTTTTTATTTTTCTGCTCTTGTCTACTACAGAATAAAGATCTGTTGAAGTGCCTGCTTCTTCCAGTTCAGTACCCTTTGCCGTATTTCTCTCTTTATCTACAACTGCATACAGAGCAAAGGTATTTGTACTTCCTTCTTGGTTCCTACAATCTTTTGTCTTGTTCTTGTTGACCACCACATAAAGATCAGACACATCACATTTTTCATCTTGACTGCTGATATTCATGATAGTTTACACAGGCAAAGAACTGAGATCAGAGCTTATTTCATACAATGTAAAATAGTTATTGTATTTATAATATTCAATGTGAAGTAACAGTCAAGGAATGACATCAGGCATTTATAAAAACATTTAGAAGTAGTAAACAGAAATCACTCTGCTACTCTACCTTAACTGTCCATAACCAAATTAAATAATAATTATTTCTAACAATTTTTTCTTGTTTTGTATTCCAAGAAACATTAACTTCGTACTATACTACATGTAATTTTCTGATTACCAATGTATACGATATAGTGCTTGCAAAATTTTTGAACTAACCAATGACTACATTTTCATCATTGTTAAAACCACAGAATCTAGAATAAACAGAAATTTCATTATAAATGCTTCTTTGCTATACTTAATTGTGTGAATAGATACTTGCTACATTCAAATAGAGTATTAATTTGATCCAGGTTACATTTAAAAAATTATCTAAAAAATTTCATATTATAAAAACACCATGAGATATTATTGGTCTTTTACTGTTACATGTCCTAGGAATGCTAATGCTTTGAATAATTCCATTTTCTTATTAGTTCCATATAATTTGTTTTGCACTAGTCAAAAATATAATTTTTTAAATACACAAGCATTTCAACCATTTTATAAAGGTCATCATCAGTGTGTGGGTGATAATAATTTTAGTGAAGTTAAAACAATATCTGAGGAACTTTGTTGTTGTGACAGAGCTTATCAAAATATTTTGTAAAGAACATCAAAATTACTTGACATCAACACATCTGCAGTTTCTCAACATGCAATTAAAAAACATCATCACATTGATTGGGAGATTGCTTATTAGTACATCATTTGCATGCACAAGAAATGTTATTCAGAGTCTTGACAAATCAGAAAGGGTGGACCAGCAATGAACAGGGATACTAGTTTATTACCTCCAGTATAATAATTGCCTGACAAAATGTAACTTCTGGCTAAAGTTTTCTTGTTATAGATTTGTCATGATAGCATATTTTGTGATAGCTCTGTAACAACAGCAAAGTTACTCAGGACATTGTTTTAATTTCACTAAAATGACTATCATCCATAAGCACTGAGGTTGATCATTATAAAATGGTTGAAATGTTTGTGTATTAAAATAAAGTTATATATGACTTGTGGAAGACAAAATGTGTGGAACTAGCTAATGATAAGCAGCTAGTTACATAAGAATTTACAAATTTTGATTTTCTTGTGTTGTATAAAAATTTCCTTTGCATTTTTGATCACATAATTGCAAATAAGTAGTATTGTATCCTCAAAATACATACATACATACACACATACATACATACATTAATACATACATACATACATGCATACATATACATACATAGATACATACATACACGCACACATACATACATACATACATACATACATGCATGCATACATACATACATACATACATACATACATACATACATATATACATACATACATACATACATACATACAGCTTCTTTACTTCTGTCTTGTTTGGACCGGTTCCTAGAGTCAGTAACTGACCTATAAAATGGCATGTTATTGATAACTCTAAGTTTGAAGAAACATAACAAGAATATCTCTGAAGAAAATGTTTTGTTATCTTACAAACAATATATTTTTAGTAGAAAGTCAATTTCGAAAGTTACGTTTTACTTTTACTAACAAACATGTTTTTTACAAGTGAGACACAAAAAATTTTTAATTTTAATTTGAAATGACCAAAAGTGTGATAACTGTACAATTACTGTTGAAAAACCAAGCTATAATGGACCGAAATTTTTATTATAAATAATGGCATTGAAATGAATATAATTTGAAGTAAAGAATGAGGTAATATACAATCTATGATTAGTCTCTCTTCTTGTTCCAGTAACTGTTAGTGAATATTCAGAAGACTTGATACCCCCATGACTCCGTCCAGGCCACCTGAGTGCCTGACGTCGACCCGTAGTTACCAAAAGTAGGTAGGGGTATCCTAAAAAGACGAAACGGAAAACTATAACTTGCCCACAACAGGAAGGGGATTACTATAAATATTTAAGGTGTTCGTAGCACAGGTAATTCCAGCTGAATTGTTTATTTGACTGTAGACAATTGTCAGCTCACTTTTTTACAGTGTGTCAATTCTGTCTTAGCTTTATATGGCAAAAGTATGCTTTGGCCAGCCAAGTCCTGTGAAGAAATTTACAATGTGGCATCTAATCGTTCTGATTATTATTGGGTAAAAGATTCCTATGGTTCTATCGTGCAAATCTTTTGTGAGATGACTAAGTCATGTGGCAACAAAACTGGAGGCATAGGACACACATTATTTGTGGAGTAGTGGAAGGTAGACAATATGGTTCAGAATAGAACTAATATTACTACAATAAATGACAACTATGTTGATGGTATTAGTTTAACTTTTGGAAATGCATCTCATAGGACACACATTATGGACATTCAGTGCTGATAGGGGAAACTGCTCTCTTGATGTACCTCAATATATAGGAATGCATCACTCGTGTCTTAAAGAAATTCTCATATGTAAAAATGTTCCCTTGCAAAACTGAATTTCACAGAAATTTCAACAATTTAGTTCGCGCAAATATTGAAATTAGATTATGTCAAGATGAACACAGAGATGGAAATTATGAAGGTGTATTTTTAACCAACATAGATCTTTATGTGTATTAATAATACTATTAATGACTCATGACTATATATGTAATGACTACATAATAGCTAAACAGAGACAAACTTTTTCAATAAGATTAGTCATTATTATAGTTATATTTATCATGTGCAGTTTATATTATTACTTGCAAACCTTAAAATAATTTGTGGATATAATAAACTACTCAAAAATGCAATACTATCTCACTAATTTCAGTGTCATTTATTTATCTTTGTAGTTATAGGCAAACATATTTACATGTCTACATTAAAATTAAAGGTGTTATACTCATGGATGGAAAGAAGGCACCAATTAAAAATAATCGTGACAGAAACCTAATTATATATATATATATTATAATATATATTTATATAGCCAAAGGGAATAATTACTTAATAAAAATGCATGCTTTTTCACATTCTCTGTTGTGGAGGGTAAATCCTGTCCTTTTCTTTTTTTCCCTCAATAGTATAACATAATGCTTCTAAGTTGGTTACTTGTCTTAACTTAAAAATAATTGCTTAATACTACATAATGTATACAAAATAGCTATCTGGGTAAAGACTAAATGATTATGATGTTACTGTGCAGGAATTACTATTGAGGGTTTTGTTAATTCCTGAATAAGCAATGAGTAACTGAAAACGGCATTAATTATAACTTATAAACACTGTCAAATGTGTCTTGTTAGTCTCACTCTAAGGACTAGTTATTACAAAGTATCTGATAGAAGTAATAACACCACTTCAGATGTTAGTGTTAATGGTATTGCTTATGGAAACATAATTATATCAGAACTCACTTATGACATTCAGTGCTTGTAGAGGAGATTCTAATGCAAGCATACCAGAGTTAATCTGAAACCAATGCATCAATTCACATTCAGTTAATGCTCTAAAAAATCTCTCCCTTACACATTAATGAAGATAACAAAGTAAGATTACGTTAAGATGAAAATTGACAGCACACTGGTGGTGTTTTTTCATTCTATTTTCTACAATTCTTCCACATTCAGAATTGCTGGCCATACAACGTATATTATAGATCACTCCCTTAATTTTCTGCATTGGTGTATTATTTATTTCACATGCATGAGTAATTTTTTTAAAGTTGTTGAAAATTGGAAGCTTGCTTTAATTTTCTGTGGGTTTCAAATGGGCATAGAACTGGAATAAATTGTTAATCACTTAAAAAAAATACATGTATCGATTAAGTGTGTATATAGTGAGTCACAAAATACAACATTATGATTAAAAGAGAAAGCGAAAGTGATTTTTAATAAAGTTTTGTTGAAGTTACTAGTTAACGTAAACTTTAGCAATTGTTTATGTGAGATTTTTTTCAATGGCTTTAGTTTATTGTGTGTTCAAAAACTTACCTTCGGTATTCACTTGCTAGCCATAAAATTAGATTACTGTGTACTTTTAAGGGAAGCACTTACTTTGACAATTTCTTGTTTGTAACAGCTTAACATGCGTGTTTACTGCCAGGCAACCCTCTCAATATCATCCCACAGACAAGAAATCTGACTTAAACATACTTCCATTTGCATATATGTAAGTATAAATGAACAAACAAAAAAATGTGGAATACAAACTGATTCTATAAGCAAATGAACAAATGACTCTGTTTTAGAAATTCTCTTAGCACAAATATAAGCTAGTGTAGATATGGATATGGACATGCCAACTATATAGTGCTCTGTAACAACACCCACACTTTACCTATCAAAATATGTTGCTCATTTATTTGTTTGTTTATTTTTTGCAGCCTCACACCCTTTTATAATTAGCCTTTTTCAAGTTATATACTATTCATTTCCTGGAGAATAGTCACAGAAGCAAATATTCATTTACATGCAGACAGCACATATTTAATAATTTTTAATAATTGCAACCATTAAACATGAATAATTGGATCAACAATAAAATTTTGAAAAAATTATGAATAATTGTGAAGAAATTGATGACAGATTTTTTAACATGAGCATCACAACAAAAATTTATTGGAACAAATCAGCCATGAGTTATTCGTCTAAGTAAATTATTTCAGTAACACAATTGATAATTAAGAAATTCTACAGGGTATTTATAATTAAAGAAATATGTCAAAGTACTATTATTGTATTATACATAACTTCAGCTTTCTGGAAGAAAGGAGTCCTCAATTGCATTTCAATTATCATTGGGTTTAATAACAAAATGATAGTAGTTAAAAATGCCATTCAACTGTACTATATTTTGAGAGTAGAATAAATAACAAAAGATAAAAAGAGAGTAATCGAAACACACTAAAAGTATGACATTTTTGTATTTAAGACATCAATGTATCACCAGGAATAAAGATCACAACTATCATACATTCTTTTATTGATTATTATTTGTTAAACAAGGTCATTAAAGTAAAAACATTGAATTTAGTTTACATAAATGTTCATACTGATGAGATATAACCCTTCATAATCTGGGTTGTCCCTGTTTTCGTCTTGACACAATCTTACTTCAATATTTTCATCGAGCAAAGGGAGGAAATTTCTTTGGAACATTATAGCTGAATGGGAACCGATGTGTTGAATGGGTGAGTAGTGGTTTCCTACAAATTGTGGTACATTTGCTGAACAGTTTTCTATTGTTGTACAAGCACTGAATGTCCATATGTGGGTTCTATGATATCTGCTCCCGTAAGTCAAACTAACACCATCTACATAATTGTCATCAATAGTTGCAAATGAACGTCTACTACCTCTAAAGCCTTCAGGCATGCCAAAATAACCACCTTCAATTGTGCCACATATGTGAGTATATGATAAGTTCAAATTTGGTGAATTGAAAACAAATCCTGAACAACCGGGTAGCGGAGATTTTTTGAAGCATCCAGTATTGTCAAAGTCAACTACTCCAGTGCAGTATTGAGATCTAGTGTTCATGTTTAGAGTAGCTATTCTGGTGAGTCCTCCAGTCATGTTGCCACAAGACTCAGTCATATCACAATAGACTTGTATTATAGAACCATCAGATGCTGTCACCCAATAATAACCTGAAATATTAGGTGTCACATTTTGTAGTTCTTTGCAAGACTTGGCTGGCCAAATTTTTTTTCCATATATTATTGTTAATACAGAGTTGATACACCGTAAGAAAGTAAACTGTCTGTTTTTAATGCACTTATATGCCAAGTTAAAAATTTCATTATTGGAATATAAAATATCTTGTAAATAGGATAAATTATTATGAAATAGCAAATGAATAAACTTAGAATCGAGATCTGATTTATTTGTCTCAGTTATGTCAATGACTGATTCATTGAACCTGTTATTCTGACACTGGTCATGTTTTACAGTATGCTGGTCAATTCCCTGTTCCGAGAGCCTGGCAAAACCAAAGGCTGCAGTAACACTTAGGATTACAATTAGTATTCCAATAATGCAGCTCATAAGTATTAATATTATAAAAAGCTGTTTTTTATTATATTGTGTAGAGGAATTTATTAATTGTAATGTTGAACTCATATTTACTTCTGAACAAGTGGTTTTATTTTGAGAATAGTTTTTAGGCAGTGATTCATTTGACATTGTTGTTAGCTATTCAGGTATAGTACTTGCATTATAGCAATATTTTTTTGTAACAGTAATGCTCTGATTATCTACTCCATCCATCATTTCATATTGAGATGTATTATTTTCTTTAATATCGTAATTTACAATTTCATATGCGAGATCAGTTGCTTTTGGTCCAGAATTTGTATCCATAGTGTAGAACAATATAAAGTTACTTTAATAAATTGAACTAGTGTCTTAACAAAGGTGCACCAGCAATTATAGAACTAATATTGCTCGGAATATATAAAAACAATTTGAATACCACTCCTTATATACTAGAATGAAGAATATAAATTATTGAATAGCCTTCACCTCTCCGCTATTTATAGTCAAAAAGTGTTTATTGTCAAATGCAAGTCACAATATATTTTTGTTTTTCTCTAGTTTAGTAGCCTTTAGTCCCAAATAAATGGAGTAAGGTGTATAAAGCTTAGCAGTCAGTAAAAACATCAACAGTTTAAGTTAGATTGGTTTTTCCTGCTATTCTTTAATTAACCAATGCTTACTTTTCCAAACAAGCAAATCTAGTTGGGTTTTCGTATAACACAGATGTATGCATAAGATGGTATTTTGCAGTCACTTTTTCATGTGCAATAGCAGAAATAAACAGTAAGTTTAATGAAGCAAAACTTTCATTAATAACCACCTGTACAACTTGTTTGTCTCACTTTAACTAGAATTAGTTATTATAAATACAAGCAAAGTAATGACAACCTCTTCAACGAATGGTTTCTAGTAGTGGCTATAATGTTGATAAGAATCAAGTCAAAACACAATAGTTACGTACGCTTTGTACAAGTTGTACAATGACATAAAGGAGACAAAAATTGTGCAGATAATTCATGTCATTTATTAAACCTGCAGGTGCATGTACATTAAGGACTTGCTGTAATCAGCACTGTTCGGTGAATGTTTCAACATATAGACAATTAGCTAGAACAACAATAGACAACCACTGCACAACTTTTAATGAAGAGAATACTTATAGAATACTTATAGATTAATAGTTATTATATTTGGCTTTTTAATGTGAAATTTTTTTCACTTTCATAACCAAATTAAATAATAATGATTTCTAACAATTGTTTTTGTTTTTTATTCCAAGAAACATCCACATCGTACTATACTGATATTACAATACTGCATACAACCTGATTACCAATGTATACGATGTAGTGCTTTCAAAATTTTTGAACTAACCAATGTCTACATGTCATCATTGTTAAATAACCACAGAATCTAGAATAAACAGAAATTTCATTATAAATGCTTCTTTGCTTTGAGGGAGAAGGGAGGGATCTTCTTTGCTATACTTAATTGTGTGAATAAATACTACTTGCTACATTCAAATAGAGTAGCGATTTGATCCTGGTTTCATTAAAATAATTATCTAACCAATTTCATACTATAAAAACACCATGAGATATTATTGGTCTTTTACTGTTACTTGTCCTAGGCATACTAATGCTTTGAATAGTCCCATTTTCTTATTAGTTCCATATTTTGTTTTACACTAGTCAAAAATAATTTTTTTTAAATACACAAGCATTTTAACCATTTTATAAAGGCGTGTGTGGGTGATAATAATTTTAGTGAAGTTAAAACAATATCTGAGGCACTTTGTTGTTGTGACAGAGCTATAACAAAAAATTTTTTTTAATGAGGTGTGATTCTTGCTGAACACCAGCTGGTTTTGCTGCCACCAGTTCTCAATCCTCCATGTGTAGCTGTTGCTTGTGTGTCCTAGTGTTGTCCACCAGTCAATAACTTTTAATAATAATAATTAACTAAGAGACACTTCAGGACGTGCAATAACGACAGCAAGAGTTGTGAGACAAAATATAATGGTACTAGAGATTAGCCTTTTTATAATCTGTGATCAGCTCCTCCAACTACAGCTAAACTTCCAGAAAATATGTAAACATAAATGAGGCTACTAGCAATAACTAAATAATTGAAAACTAGTGTTCATTTCTCCTGGGAGTGCATTCCTCAGAGTCTCATGATTTGTCTGGGGATGTTCCCACAGTACATTTCTATATTATCTGTATTATTTAATTAGCCATAATAATTTAGCTTAATTATGACTAGGCTACCTTATAAGGTTTCTCATGTTACTCATATAGTTTTGTAAAGATACATGCAAATACAAACTTTAGTTACTTAGAGTAATTCAAAAAATTACCAACAATTTCATTTTCAGTTTAAACATCTTTAAAACACCAATAGGAGTGAAGTAAGGCTATAGATGTGCAAATGTTACCTCAAAACTCCAGACAATTTCAAAAAATGAATCTAATTTCTTTTTGAACATTTGTCATTTTTAGAAAGTTACTAATGCTGATTGAAGTAGTAAATAAAATAATTTGACATGGCTACCATAACATTAACTATTTATGATTACTTGTAGCTATGAGATGCTGCAAAACAAAAGCAATAAGCTACAAAGGAGCTAATTGGTTAATTTCTCATCAAGTAAACTTATATCATAATGCATAACATGTCACTGGGAGAGTATGAAATGATTTATTTATAATACATAACTATTCTAAAAATTATCCCATCTTTAATGACTTTTACAATTATTTTGTAGCTGGCTACATATTCAATAATTCATAGGTAATATTGTATTGACATGATAACTTAAATAAATTTTTCCATAAATCTAATCTTATAATATCATAAACAATAACAGTGCTATTCCAAAATCAGCAGCTGTTTCATTGTGTTTATTTAGAATAACATCACCTGTGGAAAGTTTCATACTTGTATCCCATCACACTGATAGATTTGTTATTCCTATGTTTAATAGAGGAAATAACTTGATCTCATATATTGTTACTCAATGAACATATACTACATATTCAATAATTCATAGGTAATATAGTATTGACATGATAACTTAAATAAATGTTTTCGTAAATCTAGTCTTATAATTATTATCAGTACTATTCCAGCTGTTTCGTTGGTGTTTATTTGGAATAACAATTACCTGTGGAAAGTTTCATATTGGTAACCCATCACATTGATAGACTTGATATTCATACATCTAATGTAGTTTGTTATGGAAAGAAAGTGATCTCATTTGAATATTTAATATGTCGTTATTTAATGAACATATGCTACACATTCAACAGATCATAGGTAATGCTGTACAAATGACAAACAACTCATCACTGTCATTAACTAAGAGTTATTGACTGTTTTTTTATTTTTGTTGTTGTTTTACAAGATGTATCTATCTGTTAATACTGGTTCCTTTACTACTGACTAATAATAATTGAGAGTCTAGCTGCTTATAATTTTATTTTTTATAAATAAGTTAAAATTTCAGCTGAACTAGGAAATTGTTCCTTAGGATTAATTAAGTACTTATAATGCAACTATTTCATTATCTGAATAAGTATTTAGTTGTGCAATACATAGTATTGACTATATTATCAATTGTACACTCTCTGTTTAGGTTTTAATGTGAAATACATAGTAATGACTATGTTATGCAATTGCACACTCTCTGTTTATGTATAACATGACTACAGGAAATTGTATTATAATTACAAAGAGATTGTTATTCTTTCAACATAGTAGAGTAATTCTCATAAGGATGCCACTATCTATAAAAATAAAAATTGTGGGGTTAATTAACAGATTGTGGTAATATGTCTGCTCTTTATGCTGTCGTAGATAAGATTAAGAAAAATAGTCACAATAGTTCAAAACAACAAAGTGATGTCTCAAATCTATATGCAGTTGTGCACAAGAAAGGAAAGGAAAATATTACAAAGGCTGAGAAGTATCAATGGGATAATCCTAATTATGATACTATTGATCAAACACACCCCAATAATGATTCTGCTGAAAAAATAGAGATGACCAGTACTACAGAAGAACACTCAGGGGTTGACCAATTTAATCATAGTAAAGCTGAAATTTCTGACAAGAAAGCAATAACTTCTCAATATTATAACAATAGTTGCAGACAAGATATTTCTTTCCCTAAGTATCATCATGCACTCTGGGTTATGGCTACCACCATTATGCTGATACTGATAGTAGGTTTAATCACTACTACAGCTATTGGTTTCACCATCAGAGTAACCACTCAATAATCTGACGTAAGATCTTCATTGAAGACTAATGTTACAATGTCTACCATAGAAAATTCACTTGATCAGACATCTAGTACTGAAAATGATATATTTGAGACTACTAGCACAGAAGATATGACTCATGCTACTCAAAATATTGATATAATACTTGCAAGAAATAATTATTCACACTTGCTAACATTTTTAAGAACAAAAATCTTTCTGGACTACTCATTGATTGTGTAGCCAGAAGACAGTGTACAACAAATGAATGCATGAGCTTAGTTCTTAGCCTTTTATGGGAAAAACATATTTTTACCTGCAATTTCTTGTAGAGAACTTTATACAATTGTTCCTAATGTTAATTCAGGTTATTATTGGGTGACAGTATCTAATGGTTCTAGCATACAAGTCTATTGTGAGATGACCAAATCTTGTGGCAATATAACTGGAGGATTGACTAGGATAGCTACAATAAACTCTTATACTAGATCACAATACTGCACAGGAGAAATCAAAGTAGATAATATTGGATGTGTGCAAAAATCATCAAGCCCTGGATGCTCTGGAATAACATTTCATTCAATAAATTTGTCTACTTCTCAGATGTGTGGGGTGTTAGAAGGTGCATTTTTTGGTACTGGTGAAGGTTTTATGCAACGACCAATGAATAGTTCATTGAATGACACCTATGTAGATGGCATTAGCATAACTGATGGAAGTGTTACAAATCACATTTGGACATTTAGTGCTAAAACAAATGGAGACTGCTGCAGTAATGCACCCTCCTATGCAGTAGGCTATTGCTCGTGTCTTAACACAACATACTATCCACCATCTTCTTGTGTCATAACATTTCAAAGGAACTTCCAACACTTCAGTAATCAAGACATTAGAGTTAGATTATGCCAAGATGAAGAAAGGGACATTCGAGGAAGAGGTGTTAATGAAGGCGTGTATTTGACAAACATGGACTTATTATGTGTACTGACTGTTTCAACAAGTGATGTCTAAATTAGAACTACAAAGCAGATAAAATGTAATCATATTAGTAGTCACAGGCTTATATTGATTAATATATAACAATAATAGAGTAGAATTATAGTTAATGGAACTCAGGTATCCAGAAATTTCTGTCAACTACAATGTATTATAGTCGACATGTGAATTTTGCAGCAACATCAGCTCTAGATAAACACCTGACATACCTGTTTACTAATTTACTTTAACCTCACATGAATCTGTTATTGCTTCTATAATTACATAATTCATAACAAGGGTTTATTCTAACAAGCAACAGAGATATGCTTGTCTTATACTTAAATAAACACCTCAGCATTTTTCAGAAATGTTGTCATTGCTATCATAAAAATGAGACAATGTAACTCAATATGGTTATACATTATTGGCAGTAATTGGTATTATTAGCAAAACAGTCACGTAATTAACTACCAAACAGAAATGTTTCAGTATATACATGGTAGAAAATTGAATACATACCTGAATGTTTAATATAAATTAGTAGATAGTGAAAACAACAGCTGGTATCTCAATTTTTTTCTTCTGATACTTCAATGACCACATGTGGGAAGAAAGCTAAAGGTCTTTTGATTAGCATGTGTCTCTTTGTAACATGTTGGCCCAACTAAAAATCAGTAGCCTTTTAGACTGTTGTTATCATAACCAGCAAACAGAATGCCTCATTTTGACTTGATCGTATTGAAAGAAAAAATACCATATTGACTGTTGGTATCCACAAGTCTATGCCTTTTGCAGCAAGGAAGAGTTTGTCCCACATTATTGTGCACTACTTTTATATAACCTTTAAAGGATAAGCACAATGAAAAAAATTTCCTACTTTTTTTTATTGTCTGGTAGTTTTATGTGCAAATATAACCCAGAAAAAAGATGAGAACTCCTAACCTTAAAGATATAACCAAAATCATATTTACTTCCTGTTATGGGGGGTGGGACTTAGCGGTGATGTAGCTAGGGAAACCGCTGTTGTTTAGTAAGCCTATGTGGGCTTACTGTAGTTAGAGCAATATCCCATCAGTCTGAGGCAGAAAAAACAAGTAGCCAGGATAGATCAGACTACAGTTCATCCGTGGTAAAATAACAATGGAACCAGATTCCTTTCTATTCAGTTATTCAAACTCAAAGTCAGTTGAAGTTGTATTATGTCTTGTGTAAATTGTGACTTGGAATTATTGAATTAAGTTGTATATTGAATTGAACCTAAGCATTGACAATGAAATTATAGGATAACTACGGCATTTAGTTGAGTAAGCCCAATTAAGCTAATATCAGTGTCTATCTATGTGTATCTTTACTGTGTACACTATTAAACATAGCTAGACACGCAGCATGTGGTACTATTTTAAGGGTGGCTCAGAAGCAACATTCAAGTCATGTTACAGGCATGACTTGACACATTTCCATCCAGCACATCCAATTTGTGACGCCACTTAATTTATGAATTGGTAGTGATGGTATTTTCATAGTGTTTCATCAGTTAATTATGAAATCATGGACTTAAAAAAATTTGCTTTTTTTCTCATCGCTTCGCTTTTCAATAGATGCTATATCCAGGCCCCAGAGCCTAGTAGAGCAGGAGCCCAGAAGGTTTATTTATGTAAAAAGGGCCACAATGTTGGACCCCATTTTTTGGTGCGGTGTGCCCCCCTCATCATAAAAAAGTGTTGCTGCCGGGTCTGGGGTGTGGCTTTGTGCCCGAAATCCCTTACTTAAGGTCGCCATTACCCGAAAACCTACGTTTGTCAATATCTGCATGAGTATTCATGCTAACACCACAAAAGGCATCTATACCTATGTTTTCAGGGTCAGGATTACAGTTTTTGTGTTAAAAAGTGCGTACGGACATTTTGATTTGCTGAGTCAGCTGTATTCATTGTATGTCTTTTGCGTGTGGCTCTTTTCCATAGAGCTAGTGGTATGGTGGTGCCTGTTCTTTCATGCAACAATTCTGATGTGTCTGTGGTTGTGCACTCAGCAATTCATATGTGTGTGTGGTTGTGCATGCTCATGCATGCAGTATAGCCAGTTCTTGATTTCCAGTCCTTCACAGTTGTTGAGTTCCTAGTGTTTAGTTTACCTGCATCATGTCAAGTAATCATGTTTGCATCATTTGTAAGGAGACAGAAGTGAAGGAACCTGGCTTGAAATTGTTTGTTCTGGAGAGATGGGAGACAGCAAAGAATGCTGCCGCACGCCAATTAACTTTACAAAATGATCACTTCGTTAGTGCATCCGAAGATATTCGAAAGATTGAGCTACCAGAAGGCAAATATTATCACACAAAATGTTTTAGTCAGTTCTGTGCTGTTAAAAGACAACCTCCAGATGAGAGTGAACTTTCTCAATCACCCAGCAAAGTGACTCGCTCTACTAGTGATCATCCTTTTACCAATCAGAGGGGTGTTCTTGGAGAGGATTGTCTTTTTGTGGAAAGCAGAGGAGAAGAAAGTCACAGAAGAATGAATCACTGAAACAGTGTTTGACGGTGGATGGATGCAAGTCAATTATACGTGCAGCCCAAAATAAATGTGACACTAGGATCCTGGGACTTGGAGATGATCTGATTGCCAAGGAGGCAAAATACCACAACACCTGTAGGCGAAACTATGTGAAACAAGAAAAGATCAAACATCTAATCAAAAGAAGCATAATGAAGCCTTCCAGACATTATTAAATTTCCTTGATGGTGTAATCATCAAGAAAAAAAACCCCATGTACACCAGAGTACATCAAATTCTTGCTGCTGTCATGGAACGAGAGCTTTTCTCTAAGTTCTTGAAACTGATGGAAGACGAGGAATCCCTTGCCACAGAAATGATGTCCAGCAACAATATCACTGGTGAATACTGCCAACGTATTGTTGACAATGCCTCGTTTTTAAATCTCATGAAACGATATGAGAGCTTTTTTCATGATGTCATAGATGGAAAATGTGAAAGTACAGCAGCTTACTGGGCTATCTATGTATATCTCATCAA
>WLWI01002337.1_pt1 | contig 16372 bp, 15 predicted proteins | sample 6701501 | NCBI WGS metagenome assembly WLWI01 (sample SAMN12718690, study PRJNA515312) | sponge metagenome | isolation source: marine sponge | host: Mycale hentscheli | place: New Zealand: South Island, Marlborough, Capsize Point | collected 2014-11-01
AACTCTGCACCATATTCAGAAGATTAATGCACACTTGAGCTCCTTAGCTCTCCATGCTCCTGTGACAGTCTCTGCCAACAAGCCAAGAAAATCTAGTGCAGACATGAGGGAGGAGAGGAGAGTGCAAAGGTTGATGTCTGAGCCAGGTATGTATCCAAGATTTTATTTAAAGAGCAGGAAAGGGAAATATGTGGGCTACAAACTCTTTTTCTGGTGTTTCTTAAAATTTCCATCTATTCTGATCTGAGTCCGGTTGGTATAGCATACACTCTAACTGAATGGGTAAAGTGTCGCCTCTAACTGAATGGGTAAAGTGTCGCCTCTAACTGAATGGGTAAAGTGTCGCCTCTAGCTGAATGGGTAAAGCATCGCCTCTAACTACTAGTCTCGTGTAGCCAGACCCTTTACCCCATCACGCTACGCGGGGGAAAGGGTCTGGTTAACTGACCATGTACGAGTTGTGTTTGCTGTCAGCATACCGGGTGATTGTGGTCTGGATCAGAGAAAAAAAGGAGAAAAAGATTATTTGGACCTTCAATCCCTCAAATACGAAGCCATAGAATGTCTACCACCATAGACATATTTCTGCGTATAGAATTGATCTCTACAGCTCCATACATTACATCACTCTAGTTGACCACTCAACCCACGTGTTACCGCTCTCCATTGTCTGTTCTATTGTTCTTCTCAGCCCAATTAGCGAGGGGAAGCTGCACAACTCGTACACGGTCAGTTAACCAGACCCTTTCCCCCACGTAGTGTGATTGGGTAAAGGGTCTGGCTACGCGAGACTATCTAACTACTAGGTAAAATGTTATCCCATTATACTATTTAGGAAGTGAAGGCTTAGAAACGACGACTATTTATAGCTAAAAGAGGGTGAAATTGTTGAGGAATGAATGGAGAAGGCAATAGTTTCACAAAACCTAAATCACTATCATGAATAGAAGCGCAAAGAGCTTGAGAAGCAGGAGAGATGGACAGAGGGAGAAGACTCAAATAAAGAGCTGAATAATAGAGAGCTGAGATGGCTCAGGGTGAAAGGGAGCAGGAGAAGGAAAGCAATGTAACTAAATCAAGTAATGAAAGATGATAAAAGACCTCGTGCTACTGCATTCATAAGTTAAAAAGTACATCAATCGGTCACTAAGTGGCCGGGTATTGCTAGTTATTATTATGGTCATTGTCATTACCATGATCATTATTGTCATCATGATCAGTCACTTCATTCAGAGAGCAGATAAGTGAATAAAATAATTAAAGGCTTAGGAATGACATTTGAATTGTGATTGTAGTAGCTTGCTTTTAGCTATACATGACTCTTCAATTGTGACCGTCTATAGGAAAACCGGGCACAACGCGGCGTACGTAAATATCGAGAAAAGATTGATCGATTTCTTAAAAATGTATTGTTTCAAGCCGACGGAAGGGAACGGTTAGGTCTATTATAGTGGGAACGACTTAAGCTACGACGATAAAACTTGGAGAGCTCAATAACTGGATGCAAACAACTCTGTAAGTGCAAAAAAAATTTTTTGAAGGGTGCCGCGCTGTGCCCAGTTTTCCTGTAGACGTTCACAATTTATTCTCAACTCTTTTTAACCGATTAATCGCGGAAGACGCAAATACGCGTCAATTGAGAAAAATCGATAACCGCGGAGGACGCGAAAATGCGTCAAAAATGCGTCTTCGCGTCCATTTCGCCCTACAGCTTTGTGGAGTCAAGGAAGCCACCAATCACAATTGCAGACGATTCTATATTGTTGTAAGTATATTTTAGGCTTATAAAATACATAGACTGCCATAAGAAAATGTTGAGTAAATTTTGTCACAACAATAAGACTTCTTTCTGATAAAGTATAAATTGAAAATATATTTCATAATATAATAAAGGTACACAGAATAATTTTTTAGAAACCAATATTACTTTAGCTATAACTGCTCATGATAAGACAAGTAGAAAGCTATCTTGGCTAGTGGAACACTTGGCACTTCAGCATCCTAGTGATGAAGACAATATTCTTGACCTGGCACAGCATGGCAGTGGCAAGGATGGCAGTAGGATGGCAGTAACTCTGGTGGTAGTGACGAGGAGTTTGATGACAGCAAGAATGACTTCAGTACTGATGGGTGTAGTGACTGCAGTAGTTACTAGATGGTCAAGGACTCTGGATGGTCAAGGACTCTGGATGGTCAAGGACTCTGACGAGAGAACGGAATTGATGATTCTGAAAAGTAGCGATTTCTACAGGAATTTTAACCACATTCTTTATAACAATAAGTAAAAATAAATATTGTTATACAACAGGTGAGACTGCAGGGAGCCCTCTGACATATACTTCTGTTATGCTATGACCAGTTGCACTTGATAGTAAGATCACCAACTATTCTGTCAACAATGCAGCCTACCAGCACATCAAAAGTAAATACACCTTGGAGTACCAAACTGAATACACTCAAATATTCTATCATTTTTGTGATGTACCTGTATTCATACACAAAAGCCATAAAAAGCTTCTCTGTTCACAATATTTATAACAGATTGCTCAGTTCAAAATAAACCACACCCTAAATAAATATCAACAAATTCTTCCTGAATGTAAGACAGATGCGTGCAAAAACACTTTCTCTTACCTCTATGATCGAGTAGCAAACTGCTTCAGCCATGAAACCATACTTCCAACCTTACTAGTGTGCTTACTAAGAGCCTCAGTGTGATGCCATAAAAGTTTTTGCCAAACGGTGCGAGTACTTTGTTATTTTTAAGTCGGGAACAGCTCCTTAGCGTCTAATTTATGCTTTCCCAATAGCCTAGAGCGTACTCTATCGTTCGATAATACTGTCCCCGAGGCAATCTTCAAACGTTCGTCTTCTTTCTCCCGCTTAGTGTCACCCTTCACCCAGCAGTCCATCCTCTGTGTCTCGCGTGCGCCCGTGACCGCATTACGTAAGGTGCAATTAAAATTTTTGTTCGCGTGTAATCGGTTAACTTGTCTGGAATACAGTTAATAGTAATAAATGCATCCATCAATACTTTAGTATGCATTATACTATGGATGTTAATAATATATTCTGCCCTCACCCCATCCCCAGCCCCCCACTTCCCTTTTCAATTTGCTCATACCCATCTGAAATTTCAACTTCAGTGTGGTGCAAGGAGACTTTAAATTTGGGCTTCCAAAAGACCAGAGAAGAGAAACTACTTGAAAGCGCTTGCAGTATTCCACTTAAATTTTTACTGAGGTGTAGCTCTGAGTTCTCTCTTCTATTCTTAACTCTAGAAATTGTAAGGATAATAAACCATATACCCCTGGGCTAGCTAGCACTTGTGCTGAAATGCATCAGTAGCAGGATTTAATCAGCTATCACTTGACAACCACATTATACTATGGTGATTAAAACTTAATGTAGTAAATATTTTAAATGGGTGTAGTTTAGCTCCAAGTGTCGTGGGCCCCCCTCCCACCATCTTTAAATCAACTTCCTATTCGCCTTAGTGACATAACTTACTATAGGAGGAAGGTTACTTGTCGTTAGTTGTAGATCAGTTCCTACTCTGACATGTTGAGAATAGCCATCCCTTGTTGTCAATAGTAATGGACATACATCTCTGAAACTTTGTCCAACCATTAACTAAGTAATTAAAACAATGAAATATAGAGAGGGACAAAGTTTTGTAAAACATACCTGCAAAAATGTCATTGAACTAGATCTAGTACAATCTGTTGAAACTCCTCGGCATATTTTATTTACTGAGCACCATTCACAAGCATTGTCAATCTGAAGACAGTCACTGCATCTATATACAAATAGAAGCACCCAAATACAGAATTGTGCAGTCAGTAAAGTTATGCTAAACATGGTCTATATTAATACCTACCTGCTAGCAGAGCTACATCTATATATGGTGAGGGCATTCAGGGTAGTATCAAATGGAATCATGCCTCTGGAACTAATGAAACTGAAGTTGATCTCTGGAAAAAATAAAATAAATAATGTGATCCCATTTGGCTGGTATAACATGTTGATAGTATGTGTGTTCACCAATTTCTTTTCATGATAACACATTATTTTACATTATATAGTAATATGAAAGTATATTATTTTGAAGATGCTCATTATGTTCCAGCCTCTAAAAAATGCTGCTCATGCTAAACTCAAATTTAAAATAGTGCTAAAGGGAAAGGTGGAGGAGTGATTAGAACATAAACAGAGATTACAACCAAGCCGAAAACATTACCATTTGCACAATCCCATTATAGTGTAGTAGTCAAACACACCTGATATAATCCCCTCATAGCCAAAGTTGGCATTGGTAATGTTACAAGTGTAGTTTCTACCATCCTCCACAGTTGTTGCTGGTACAGTGATGTTGTATCTTCCTTGATTGTCAGCTAAATGACAGAAGTAGGTTTCACCTGGTAGAATTGCTGGCAGACCACGACCTCTCACAGAAACTGATAACTGCAAAATAAAGTTTTATTCTTTCAACAACACCTATTTGTCTGAAGTAACATGAGTACAAGCTATAAAATCTATATTTATACATTTGAATATGCGTCATGATAGAATTTATTTATACCATGTAAATTCTATAATAGTTTTTAATGTAAGACTGTTCAATTTTTTTTGTGACTACACTCATTTTAATCATATTAAAATAGTTTATTTTTTGAGGTGAAACCCAAAAGTAACTGTAAATGAGCATGTTCTTTGAATGCAAAATCTATAAATAGGTAACCAATTATATTTTAGCACCAGCTTACTGACTTGTATGATAAATAGCTAATAAATGGATTATACTGCTGAGTATAATTATAGGGTACAAACATTGTAATCTGGTTGAGCAGTTTAATCTAAATAATAATACGCTTGTGTATCACTAATGACGACAATGATGACCGACGACGACCGATGGTATATGTATTCATGAATGATTCAAGAGCTGAAACAGTTTGGAAAAGTGTCGTCTTTACATGAATTGGTAAAGCGTCGTCAATTCAGTAGAAAGTGATTAATTGTAACTAAAAAATGGGTGTAATAGTAAACGAGGGAAGGCGGCATATGTTTCAAAAGAAGGGTGAAAGTAAGAAAAGGCAAAAGTTCGAAAGAGAAGACAAAAGGCGATTAACTATAAAAAGCTGTTGGAATTGATGAGGTAAGGTAGCATAAGTTTAAAAGGGAAGAGAAGGAAAAAGGTGCTAATTATAACGAAAATGAAGGTGGAATCGACGGTAAAGGCCACTTTGGTTTCACAAAGGAAGACGAATGTATGAAAAAGAAAGCAACAGTTTCGCAAAGCTCAAGTCCACTATCATGATAATAGGACAAAGAGATTCAGAAACATGAGAGATAGAAAGGGCTGAAGAATGGTAAGGTGGGGGATAAGAAAAGCTGAGGCTGTTCAGAATAAAGAGAGCAGGAGAGGGAAACTTATGTAACGTTAACCAATGGTAGAGAATGATAACTGAGAAATATAACTTACGCTTGTGTTCTTAATTTGCAATAGGTCAAGCGCCACTGTGTGGCATGGTACTCGCTAGTATCTGATAATATTCAACTGTATCTGATATAATGTGCTTGGTAGATTGCAGTATAGGCAGACAGTCTTACTATTTGTGGATCATCCATGACATATTGACTTGGAGTGATAACATTAGTGATACATCTTCCAGAACTGGTAGTAGTGTTGTCTGCATGTATCCACCTGTCACTGGTAGAGTTTCCATTAGCACATTGGGACACTCTGGAACACTTGTTCTCTACCACACACCAGCCACACAGAGGGTTCATGTCAGACACACAACTAGAACACCCTCTGTGCATGAAACACTCCTCAAGGGGAACTCGTATAACCTACAAAATAAACAAACATAAGCAAGATACATTTTTAACTGTGGAAATTGCCAATAATAAATATTCATTACTTTCACCTTTCAATAACTCTGCCTGTTACTCACAACTGTCATTGAAGTAGCGTATATATATTCCAGGTCAAAATGCCACTGAAGAGTCCCTAAAGCAGATGATACAGGATTTACTTTAAAAATGTCATTTATTTGAAGTATCATGTCATTCTTCTTCTGAAACTAAAGAGGGAAGAATAGTAAGAAATTAAAACTAAAATTGAGCCACTTACAAATGAAATGAAGTGAGATGTTCTTGAATTGCTGCTGTAAGCTATCACTATTATAGAGAGACCATCCACCTGGAGAGCTAGAGATGCTGTTACATAGTCTCCATTAGCCACTGCATTACCAACTACTCTAGTACCGAATACTATAGGTAGTGTTCCAGTCTGAGAGTTTGATGTATCATCCAGAGGAAAGTCAAATTTGCATCTATCTGTAAACTAATATAACAATACCAATAATTATATGAATACTACGGCTTAAACTGCAACAAAAACTAATCTAATTTAAAACTGGCCTTCTTTTTATTACATATTTCCATCTTTTTTATGGGCTTTAATTTCCAGTACACTATCACTGAGTTACCAATGTATGCTTCACAACTTGCACCAATACTGCTTACAAAAACAACAACAAAACTTACAGCTGATGATCTACAGCTAAAACCATGTGCCCATGCTAATCTTGATGCTTCAGTATTCATACTGCAGCGATCATATCTTGTGTCCATGTTAGAGTCAATAGCTGTTAGGTTATATGAGCACACAATATTATCTGAGCTTCTGTCCAAGCGACATCTTGACACAATCACACTGGAACCAGCTGTACTGGCAAAGTCTTCTACTAAAGACAATCCACATAAATCCTCTCCACCTCCACTGCCAAATCTACTTCCACATTGTATGGCTTGTTCATAAAGAGCAGTGAAAGTGCAAGGTGAGGTGTTCCCAGGACAACTAGTAGCATGACAGACTCTCAATATTCTATAATTAGCACTATCACCTCCGTCAACAGTGACAAAGTATGCATATTCTCCTCGCACAAATCCATACAGCATTCTCCTATCAAACTGACTCTCAGTGGCACGATAGTCATCTTCAGTTCGTATCATGGGTGTACCTGTACCATCTCCATATATATACTGACTGAGTTCCATTCTCCCCACTGAACTGCTTGAGACCATAACTTCATAACTTCCCACATAGAAGCTTCCCTCAGTAGCAAATGATGTGGCAGTAGCTCCACCACTACCCACTATGCTCACTCCAGTAGCTACAGGAGGAACTGTGAGATCACTGGGGCTATACAAGTAACAGGACCTATCTGTCATGCCATTCACACACACAAACAATCTCTGCTCATCTGGACTCAGGGAAAATGTAGCAGCACTGTCTGGGAGAGACACATTCTGTTCTAACTGCAAATCTCTATTTAATCTGAGAAGTTGACTTCCTGCAATAACATAAGTTCTTCCCTGAGAGCCCACCAGCAAGGTACTGTTAGTTAGTGAAGACGAAGTAATAAAAGGCTGTAGATTAAAATTCGAATTTCCATCTACCTGGATTGCCAAGTAACACACCGCCAGTAAGTAAATCAACTTTGGAGGTGACATTTCTAAATTCTACAGAGTCTGCATCTCCCCCTAGAGGTAAAGTTATAAAGACTCGTATACCCGACAAATATTGGGCGTATATTTTACAGTAGGTTCCAACAACAATTGCAGAGGTTGGTTCTAAGCGTTTGGAATTGGAATGTAAACAGCAGAATTAACTGGAAAAGGTCACAAGTTTGACGGTGTCCGTTAAACTTGTGACCTTTTCCATTTATCAAACTGACTCTCAGTGGCACGATAGTCATCTCTAGTTCGAATCGTGGGTGTACCCGTACCATCTCCATATATTACTGACTGAGTTTCATTCTCCCACTTGAACTGCTAGTCGCCATAACTTCATAACTTCCCACATAGAAGCTTCCCTCAGTAGCAAATGATGTGGCAGTAGCTCCACCACTACCCACTATGCTCACTCCAGTAGCTACAGGAGGAACTGTGAGATTACTGGGGCTATACAAGTAACAGGACCTGTCTGTCATGCCATTCACACATACAAACAATCTCTGCTCATCTGGACTCAGGGAAAATGTAGCAGCACTGGCTGGGAGAGACACATTCTGTTCTAACTGCAAATCTCTATTTAATCTGAGAAGTAGACTTCCTGCAATAACATAAGTTCTTCCCTGAGAGTCCACTAGCAAGGTACTGTTAGTTAGTGAAGACGAAGTAATAAAAGGCTGTAGATTAAAATCTGAATTTCCATCTACCTGGATTGCCAAGTAACACACCGCCGCCAGTAAGTAAATCAACCTTGGAGGTGACATTTCTAAATTCTACAGAATCTGCATCTCCCCAGGAGGTAAAGTTAAAATGACTCGTTTACCCAACTAATAATTACTTGAATCAAATAACTCATATAATATCCCCAAAAGCTACAGGTCATAAATACTACAGACTACACTGGGGTAGCTGTAATTATTCTGCTATAATTCATTTTAGGGAAGCAACACCCCAATATATATTTTAAAGGGTTCACTTGTCCACAGTGGAGCTGATATAATTATATTATAATATGCTTAGTTAATATATTTTTAAAGTGTGTGTACATTGATAGGTGCTTCACATAACCAAAAGAGGATTATCCGAAGAAAATCCAAATCTCTCGAGCTGAGGAAGGATGGTGAAATTTTTTTTTTTTTAAAGATGGAACTAGAGTGAGTAAAAAAAGTGAAATGACAATTTCAATGTGACAAGTGAGGGAAGATGGAGGCAAAGGTGATGGGAGCTATTTTTCAAGTCAAAGCAAATTGTAATGATGATGGTGATGATTGCATGTAGTAACAATAATAATAATAATAATTATAATAATAATAGAATAATAATAACAATAACAATTATAATAATAGTAATAATAATAATAATAATAGTAATAATAATAGCCACAATAATAAAATAATAGTACTAACTACAATAAAATAATAATACCAAGTTTACAAACAGTATGAACAACAATCGCTAATAAGTGTTGGAGATTATTGATGGAGTAATAGCATGGAAACAAGTCCAGTTTATTGGTTGGATCACTATGTCAATTAATGGTTAAAATAACTTTTATAGGTTCGTTATGTAACTGATTTGGATGAGAAAACCAGGATTGTGAAATCCTGTCATTCTGATCAAACTTCTGGTCATTTGGGTATAAAGAAGACCATAGCCAGAATTTGTGACAGATTTATGTGGCAAGGAATAATTAAAGATGTGAAGGAATTTGTAAGTTCTTTAAGCATGTGTACTTATTCAACTAGATTATTTAACTATGGTTTTGTTAATTTATTGACTGATTTTGATACCTACATAACAATCATTATGCATTATATACAATAACGTAGACTGTAGTTAGCTATTTTAATTTATATTAAACATGTAACATGATATCGCATAATGGAATATAATTACACTATAGAAATAATTATTTGTGAATTTCTTAGATAAGCAAATGTGATGCATGCCAAAGAAGCAATAGAAAATTGAGCATATCTACTCCAGAGCTCAACCCAATTCCTGTGGTTACACCTTGGTACCATATCGGCATTGACTTCATTGGTCCAATATTCCCTAGCTCTCATCAGGGAAACATCTATATTCTTACAATTACAGACTATTTTACTAAGTTTGTAGAAGCTGTGCCTATGCCTAACAAATATGCAGTGAATGTAGCAGCTGCTTTGTTCAAGGTAATGTGAAGAAAAAAATATTGATTACTTTATGATAGTTGATTGCTTAGCTATTTATGAAGATGGGAATATGCCGCATTGTAACTTCTGATCAAGGCACTGAATTTAACAACATGCTAAACAGAGAATTGATGACACTACTAAAAGTAAAGTATCGTCTTACAACTCCTTATCACCCTCAGGTATCATATATTTTTTTATTTTCTCCAATACTATAAATAAATATTATATTTAGGCAAATGGCTTAATTGAACGTTTTAACCAAACATTGCAAAACATGCTGGTGAAGTTCATTGATGAGAAAAAGACTACCTGGGAGGATTACCTTGACACCTGCATTTTTGCATATAACACTTCTGAGCAGGAATCTACAAAGTACTCACCTTTTGAATTGATGTTTGCCAGTAAGCCAGTTCTGCCAATTGATTTACAATATGGTACACCACCTGTCACGTCTGAAGTTGGCAAACGCACAGTTGAAACAAAAGGAAGCATATGACAGGAAGCATTCAAATCCCGATGTGTATCAAGTAGGTGGCTACGTTCCAAAGAAAGATTTTTTAGGAAAGAAAAGGAAAGGAGGCAAGCTTGATCATAAATGGGTAGGACCTTATATTGTAGTAGCTAGTCTTGGTCGAGGCTTATACCGATTACAAGAAATTACTGATCCCGCCAAGTTTATTTCCCAAGTAAATGGAGTTCACCTTAAGAAGTACATCATGCCAAGTGAGGTAATTTTGTAATAATTAGTCAAGTTTAAGTTCATTTACACCTAATACAATATCATTTTTATAGTTGCCTTCTGATCATTCCTCCTCGGAGTCTGAAAGCTTGCAGGACTTTCATGGGTTGTTATCTAGAGAAGGAACCTTGAGTCCAATGGTATAAACATACATATTAGAAATTTCAAAAGTGTTTTCATGTATTTGTCTCACTTAGTCTTCTTGCGAAAGTTCTACACACCTATTAGGCTCACAGTGTTCAGATGTGGAAGATGCTGAAAATGTATCACAAACACCGAGTAGTCCTATGGTATAAAATATTTCGTTTATACTTGTACTTAACAATTAATTTTGTATTTATTTCACTAAGTCTTCATGTGAAAGTTTCGCACACCTAGCAGACTCAGATTGCTCAAAAGTGGAAGATGCTGAAATTTTATCACAAACACCATTCACCATGGATTATTTTGTTTACTTGTACTTAATTTATTTTGTATTGATTTCACTAAGTCTTCATGTGAAAGTCTCACACATCTAGCAGACTCGCAAGTTAGTGTTTTCTGATACTAACTATGTTATTTCTGAATCACACCACTTCTATATTAATCATTGTAGACACAGAAAAATGACTCAAACTCATCTCTACATTTTTCTGAAGATGCTTCAAATAGCAAGTTTGTCCTATGTATGCCTGTTAAATGATTAGCTAATCCTATTGTATTAGTTATTCATGACACTTTATGTATAATATGTGTTCACCTAACAGTACCAAATCATTAGTTTCTCAAGAAGAAAAGATAGAGTTTAGAAGTGCAGAGGAGTGTGTCGAAATTCTACATAAAATAGAACCCAAAGAAATAGTTCAAATAATTTTGCCACAATTAAAGGAATTTTCAAAAAAAAGTTTTAGTAATCATTTTAATTTGTCAGCTAGAACTCAAAGTAAGTTCAGCTATTATTTATTTTATTCATTGAAACTTATTTAATGGTTGATTGTTAGATATTCTAAGAAGTGCGAGCAATTGTATCTCATGTTTGACGTCAGCTCAATATGAAGATATTGTAGCTTTCTTAATCCCACATTTTTGTGTCCATGATATGAAGGTAGTAATAGTATAGCTGACATTTTATGAACCATTTCTTTTAACTAGTGGTTTGTTGTTGTTGGTTCATTCCTGTTGTTGTTGTTCAGCTATTTTCCTATACACATAGGATGTTCTTTTTCCTCTTGGCCTTAAGTATTTACTGAAGAGTATGTTTAACTTAAGTGAAGAAATGGTTAGCAAAAACCTTTTGTATTACAAAAGTAAATTATCAATTACCTATCCTCTAATTATATGTTAAAACAGTGATGTATACGTACAGGAAAAGAACAAGATCTGATGACAGAAGTGACTCAAAAGTAAGACAGTGAAATGAATGAAATAGAGGGAAACACTTTTATATAGTTTAAATAGAGATTAATTTAGTAGATTCATTAGTCAATTACAATGGTCTCTGACTATAAGTGACATACTTTCTAAAGTATCTTAGCTTACATACCATATCTTAAAACAATTGTCAAATAAATTACATTTATGTTAGCCATTTGCACGTAAACAACAGAATCTGGATGGAGAAAGTTTCTCAGAAGTAAGTTAAAATGTGAACTATTTGCAGCTACTTAGATAGTGAAGAATTAGTTCAGCAAGAAACTAAAATGGGAGAGGAGGTAAAAAGTCGAATACCAATAAACTCCCTGAGCTTTACTTAATCATGTTCAATCTACCAGCCAAGATTTCAAGAGATTGAATTGTATCCCAAGTAGATATATAAAGCGTAAATACTATTACATTAAGTGTTATAAATTCATGTTAGTATGGTCATGTTGCTATATTTTAGGAAGAGGATGCATGAAATGTGAAGGATGTTTGGCGAATGATTGTGGATCATGCCTGTATTGCATCGATATGAAGAAGTTCGGGGGCCTTGAAAGGAAGAAAAAAAAACGTGTTAAGAGAAAGTGCACTGGATCTACACAACAAGTAATTTTTTTTGCATAATTTGTTTAAAAATTGTAGATTCCAAAAAAACTCATATAAAGTGGCAATAATCATGACATTGTACAAAAGATACTTTGAGCTTTGATATTATTGCCATTTGTGTTCTGAATTAATGAAAACTTATTCTTGCAGGTATCGTTAAACTCGAACCAAGGATAGGCCATCAGTGAGCTAGACTGCTATTTGAATAATCAGTCTCGTCAAAGGCATTCTATAATGGGTGATGGAAACTGCTATTTAGAAGCATATCATTCATTCTTTTTGGAACTGAAGAAAATTATTTCCTGGTTCGAAAAGTTCTTGTGAAATTTATTGTATTAAACAAGAGCTGCTTTATATCGTACTGCTTTCCTGCAACAGTAAAGAAGCACACAAACGAAATGAAAAAAAATGGTATTTGGGGAACACATGTGGAAATTTTCGCATTGTCACTGTATTTCAGCATGCCTGTTTTTGTTGTACTTGACAAAGGACACCACACAATTACTATTGGGCAAAGATGTCTTCTTCAAGTCAAGCAGCTGACTTGATCTTTCCTTCTGACTGCCAGTTAAAGTTAACATCTGACATTGATCATTTTGAGATTTGTCACGTGAACAGCAATCACTATGAAATTCTTATTTGTACTGATGGATCTCTACCAAAAGAACGACCATACCAAAATAATGCATTCACATCACTTGCTGCTTATTCTATTGTTGTTTAAATGCCATGTCATCAATATTTATTTTATAGTATTCAAATAAAATCAAAAGGAGTTGAATTAAGTCACGTTATCTTATCATTACAGTACAACACATTCAAGATTTGTGGGCTAAAAAAGTATTATTTTAAATACATTAATATGGTTATTTACTATAAAAAGGCAATGGTGGATCCATACCTTTTAGACAGGGTTTGAGGGGCACAATCATTCCTTGTTTTATCTAGCTGCTGTCAAGATTTAGATTAGAGACGACAGAGAATTAATTTTTATAATGAAATGTAATTCAGTAAATTCAAAAAAAAATTTGAAAGCCTTTAACGTTAGAACCACTTCCAGGACACTGGCCATACCCAATTATGGCAAACTATACTCAAACTGCACCCATTAAATTTATGCAAAAGCCTAACAGAAACAAGGACCAATAGTTACTCTTGTTAGTGACAGCAGGGTAGCCATTTTGTACTTCTTAAGTGTTTCTCATACACCATCTCTTGTTGTTCACTGAAATTGCTGAAATGTTGGCTGCAAACAAGAAGAGTGTGTCATAGGGGACTGATATTGGCAGCCAAAATAGGTCCAGGGAACTGGCATTTTGATCCGCCTCCATAGAAGAGAATTTTTTTTTATGGGGGACCATATTTGGCAACCAAATTTGGTCTGGCAGACAGTAATTCGCAGCTCTTTTTGGTCCGGGGGGGGGGACAGATTTTGGGTGGGACTGAATTTCGCGTGACAGGTGTCCGTCTAACTTGTGACCTTTTCCAATTAATGGGCTGGTCGGAGGATCTGGTGTCAAATTATAGTTCTCGTGGAATGCAATATAAAAGACTTCCAAAGTGTGTGTGTGTGGTCGGTCCCAGTTGATACTCAACTGTCCTTTAAGACCTCAATTGACCATGCGATATGCTTACAGCAATTTTGGCCAAGCACAGGAATTATAGTCATGTATAAATGGGTATAGCTAGGTTTGATGATACCAGACCCTCTCCCCACTCCCCCCACATGTGGGTGGTAAGGTCTTTGGATACCCTGGACTAGTGATTTTGTACCCCTTATGATATGGTACCCTGCTCCATCCAAACTTCCCCAGTGGTATTCATACCATAACTTTATTAAATTGTGATGAAAGTATTCAGGACTATCTGAAGCATTGGAAGACATTATGTGATGAGATTAGGTCCATAAAATTTGTAACAGTGAATGATCAACAGTTTTCTGTTGAATTTTCTTGGGAGCTAACCTTGAAATTTCTTGCTCTGTGTATAGGAATTGAAGCTGCAAATGCCAAATACTCCTGTATATGGTGCACCTGTTCGGCAGAAGACAGACATAACATACATAAAATCTGGTCCATTCAAGGCATGGAGCTAGAACAATCAAAGACATACAAAGATTGGCTATGAAGAAAGGAAGACAAAAATTTGGACGCATTTAGGCAGCTAATCTTTCCCTCTATCCCTATCGATCATGTCATACCCGATATACTACATTTGTTCTTGAGAATCAGTGACGTGCTAATTAATTTGTTAATACAAGAATTGAGGAGACTTGATAGTATAGAAAGCTCCTCCGACTGTGGTATTAATGTCATGAAATGCGTAAACATTGTAAATGAAAAATCTAAAGTAATTAAATTTTTGTTCAGACAAAAATACAAAGTGTCTGAAATGGAGAGACTTAACGGGACCAGAGAAACTATGATTGTTTCAAGAAATAGATATTTGTACTCTTTTTTTCAAAACATAAATGAGGCTAGAACAATACAATTCCTTTGGACAAAGTTGATAGTGATGTATAATGTTCTTTGATCTATCAGTCGTCTCTCAAATTCAGATGCAAAAGCCTTTAGATAGTAAAAAAAAAAATGGATGTCAAAATTTTTTCTGTATATCAAACAAAAAATGTTGTAGCTATATCCATATTTTTAGTCAGTCACGTGCCAGAATTTCTAGATATATTATATGGAAAAAGGTTTGGAAAAACTGAATGATGAAATCACTAAGGATTATTTCAAAAGTACAAACCACAGAGACACTGCCGCATTAAGACAATCACTGCTCAAGCTTAAAAGACCTCCGCAGTTTTGGCCTCACTAAAGAAGTCCATACCTGCAAGGGTTGCAATGGAATGTCCTAAAGAACTTGAAAATAGAGTAGCACCAGCTTCACATACATCTTGAGCTCTATGGCTAGATGAATCACCATCCTCTTCCTTCTTTCTTGCTTTTTTAATCTAACGCTTATATATCTACTAAACTTGGCTCTTTATTGGTATATTTATTATATTGAGTTACTTTATAGGCCTTGTGCACCTAAAGACATCTTAGGGTGGAATATATATATATTATACTATTTGATAAAACTGGTATATTCACACTTAAATTCATAAGATATACTACAGAACCCATTATGCTGGCACAAAAATTCCTGGCTGATATCCATAAATGGTTAAAAGTTTGAACGTAATTAGAAATAGGATAAGAGTGGATAAACATAAAATACACATGGGAAAACACATAGAGAAACAAATCCATAATGTATAATATATACAGGTAAACCTAATTAGAAATAATAATAAAATAACACAGTGTAATAGTTCAATGCAGTTCTAATAATGTAGTGACTGTTTCACTACAGTTTTGAAACAGCTAAGCTAAGCTTGTTCTTTATTCGTGATCTAACTTAAAAATGTTTTATACTTGTATATTATAGATGTAGTGAATGTCTTCAGACAGACAATGCATGTGGATGGTGCTCAATAAATAAAATATGCAGAGGAATCACAACTGAACGCACCAGCTCTAGTTTAATGACTTTATTACAGGTATTTAGAATAAAATTCTTCTTAATTGTCTTTAAATTCAATTTCCTTAACATTTAGTTAATGGTTGGACAAAGTTTCAGCGATGTTTGTCCATTGTTATTGACTTCAAGTGATGGCTATTCTCAACATGTCAGAGTAGGAACTGATCTACAACTAACTACAAGTAACCTTCCTCTTGTAGTAAGTTATATCACTAATGTATATCCAATAACAGATATTGAGTGCAGTATGTGGTCTTCATCCAGGAGTCAGGATTCTCATACTTGTGTTCTATTGGTGGAACTGAACTACAAGCCACTAGGAACAATGCCACTAGTCTCACTTGTAATGTGAATACTAATCAGGTATGTTATAGCATATCTTGAATATAATGATCATTTT
>WLWI01002338.1_pt1 | contig 16366 bp, 12 predicted proteins | sample 6701501 | NCBI WGS metagenome assembly WLWI01 (sample SAMN12718690, study PRJNA515312) | sponge metagenome | isolation source: marine sponge | host: Mycale hentscheli | place: New Zealand: South Island, Marlborough, Capsize Point | collected 2014-11-01
AACCCACAAAGCTATGGCGGCGTTGGAACGGCGATGGGTCCGGTGTCCGGCCTTACCCAAGTGGTTTGTCCACATGGAACCCACGCCGACTTGATGCGGAGTGCTTATTTTTCTGGAAACGCCTAACAGGTGGTGCAGTTGCCTTTTGTCGAGGTTTTTGACAGGCGTATTGAGTTTAAAACCATAGTGTTTGGCAACGCCGTCGAATTGGGCCCGGCGCCAGCTGTTGCGCAGGGATAACATGGTGGGGATCGCCCCTTGTCGCAGAGATTTTTCCGGGTGCTGGATGAGCAGTTCGGGGACGAATTCGATTTGCGTACCTAGCCCGTCGCAGGCCGGGCACATGCCCTGGGGCGAGTTGAAGGAGAAGGTGGCGTGGCTGGGTGGGGTAAAGGAGGTGCCGCATTCGCCGCAGGCGTATTGGGCGCTGAGGAGCAAATCTTGGCTTTTATCGCCTGCTTCCCAGGCGGCGATAAGACTGCCTTCGCCCAATCCCAAGGCCGCTTCCACGCCTTCGGCCAGACGGGTCCGGTCGTTATCGGAAAAACCCGGGCGGCCTATGGTGCCGCGGTCTATGACAATGTCGACATCGTGGCGGCGGTGGCGGTCGAGTTCGAGATCGGCGGTAAGATCGGTATACTGGCCGTCGACGCGGGCGCGGATATAGCCAATTTTGCGCATATCATCGAAGAGGTCGCGGTACTCACCCTTGCGCGCCTGGGCCACCGGGGCCAACAGGTGCAAGCGGGCCCCGGCGGGCAAATCGAGTAGGCGGGCGGTGATTTGATCGGGTGTCTGGGCGCCTATCGGCTGCTGGCATTGCGGGCAGTGGGGGGTCCCGATAGCTGCGAAAAAAACGCGCAGGTAGTCGTAGATTTCGGTGACGGTCCCCACGGTAGAGCGAGGGTTGTGGCCGGTGCCCTTCTGCTCGATGGAAATGGTGGGGGCCAGGCCGTCGATGCTGTCGACTTCGGGTTTGGGCGTCTGGTCGAGGAATTGGCGGGCGTAGGAGCTGAGCGATTCGATATAGCGCCGCTGGCCTTCGGCGTAGACGGTATCGAAGGCCAGCGATGATTTGCCCGATCCCGAGACGCCGGTGAAGACGATCAGGCTGTCCTTGGGCAGGGTGAGATCGACATTTTGCAGGTTGTGCTGGCGGGCGCCGCGGATGACGAGTTGGTCGGTGGGCAAGGAGGGCTCCGGAGGACGAGGTTATATATAATGTGGTGCACAGGAGAATACTGCACATTTGTATCAAAAATCTCGTACTGGATCGACGTTGTCAAGGGGAATATCCGGGTGCTTGGGCGGGCTTCTTAGAAATGTGTAGAAATTGGCACAGGGTATTCTTTTGGTAACACAGAGTATGAAGTAGGTAGGGACTTCGTCGATTTTAGTTAGACGGAAATATTTTGTTTATTAACAATATGATACGTTAAGTTGAGAAATGGAAAAAAACGTCCGGTACAATTTTTGCCAAACTCGCCAGGTCGCAATGGGGCCTGCATTTTTTCAGCGTCGGTTTTTTGGATATTCCCCGAGGTCTGCCCCTTATGCGACAGTCGGTCAAGTCTATTTGTCAACAAACTGTGGTAGGAGGAAAATAGGCATGGAAAAAGACGAAATTGGCAGCCGGATTAAAGCGACTGTGGTGCGGGCTTTGCAATTGCAAATAGACCCAGAGGAATTGGGCGATGAGGAAGTTTTATTTGATTCCGGGGTCGGCGTTGATTCCGTAGCCTCGCTGTCAATCATCAGCGCTATCGAGGAGGAGTTTGACCTGGTTGTGGAAGACGACGAATTGCGCCCCGAGTTATTCAATTCGATCGCGTCGATGCGGGACTATGTCGTCGAGAAATTGCAATTGGTCGCCCAGTGATTGGGAGCCAATTGCAATTGAATCGGGATCTTATGGATAGCAGGCAGTTGCCCGTCTCCTTGACGCCGCCGGTGGTAAGTGGCCTCCATTTTGGCTACCCGTTGTCGATCCTGGCAGTGAAAGAGGCGTATCGGCCTTGGCTGTACAGCAATTTCATCCAACTTTTCTGCCCGCGCAATTTTCCTTCCGAATCGTTCTTGTCGATCTATTTTCACGCCGCCTACCCTTTTCTTATCTGCCCCTTGCTGGATATCCAGTGGATCGGTAAAGACCTGATTGGCGGCGATCTCGAAGATTTTATTATTGGTTGTATCGAGCGCGATTACTACGTCCAGGTTTTTGCCGACGAATACTATATCCCGCAGCGCAACGCTTTTCAAAAATCTCATTTCATGCACGAGGTGCTGGTGACGGGGTTTGCCAGAAAAGAACGGTTGTTTCAGGTTTTGGGCTATAATCAATACGGTCAATTCCTACAGAGCTACGTTCCCTTCGGGCAATTAGCTCTGAGCGTGCGCGCCGTGGATAGTTTGTCCGAAGCGCAGGGATGTTTCCGGGCCGACAAAATCTGGCTGGCTCGATATGTCGAGGACGAGACTTGTGAATTGGATTTGACATCAATCCGGGAGCAGTTGGGGGATCTTCTTGGATCCAAAGATAGTTCGCAGCGCTTCAGAATGGTCGGGCCACCAGAGGAGGTTGGCGCGTACCGGGTGTCGCAGGATTCGGTTTTTGGCCTGGAGGTGTACTTGGCATTCAGGCGCTATTTGGAACAATTAATAGAAGGGCAGGCCTGCTTCGATCCTCGGCATATATATCTGCTTTGGGAGCACAAGAAGATCATGGCCGAGCGGCTGGCCTATTTAGAGGAAGAGGGGTATTTGCCGGTTGAGAAGGGATATGCGAGGAAATATGCGGAGGTCGCCGGGGCGTTCGGGATATTGCGGATGATGCATCTGAAGTTTGGTCAGAACGGGGATCGGGCCTTGGGGAGGCGAATGGTCGGTCGGTTTAATCCTTTGGTAGAAGATGAAACCGCCCTATTGCAGGCAGTGTTGAGCGATTTTTCGATATAGGCAAAGACATGCAAATGGTGGGTGAGAACTCGAATATTGTCATACTTTATAGGCCGGTCATCAGTTGACCGGCCTATAATTTCATCTATCTGGAAGCGCGATGATGGCACCGTCTCTAATAAGGCTACTCACTTGGCTCTGGGCGTCAATCTACGCATTTTAGTTGATAGAGCTTGTTAAAGCCATCACCTCAAATCCATATACACAAACGTACTCCTCCCCGACTCATGCACCTCATACGTCCCCTTCGCCAGCACCGTCTCAATCGTCTCTTTCGGATCCCCTTCCAACGGCAGCGAGTTGTGCCCGTTTAAGACCAGGTCAATATCCAGGCCGTCCAGCTTTTCGTAGCGCTTCCTCAAGGCCCGTTTATCCACCTTCCCCGTAGCTCGCAGGCGAATACCGCCTTCCTGCATCCAGTAGGACACCGGTTTACCGCCCATATCCCCCTGCCTGGTCTGCCCGTAAATGGTATCGGCGTTGATCAGCACACCGATGCCCGAGGGCGTTTTCCAGTATAACCACATCTCACCGTTTTCATCGCCCGAATAAAGCGCCTGTACGCCACCCGGCAAGGTTTCGCCGTCCTGGTAGAAATTCTCTATCTGGCGGCCGTAGCGGGTCGTTTTACTGACTGTATCAGGGCCGTAAATGGGGGCCCGGTAGCGTTTGCCGGCGGCGGCCAGGTCGCGCTCATGCAGAGACGAAAGGCTGACGATTCCGGCGACTTTGCCGGCGCGGGCTTTAATGGCCTGCAGAGCTGGGCTGTGTGCGGGTATAACGGGGTCGGTGATCAGGGGACCGTCTGCCGTATGCAAAATGAAGGATTGCTGCAAATCGCCGTGGCCCCACGAAGCCCAACGGCTGATTTCGGGCTTCGCCTCGGTGCCGACTGCAACGGAAAGGGCGGTGCCGTGTTTGATGAAATAGTCCATGAGATCTCTCCTTTGGGGGTGAGGATAAGCCGAGGGAGCAACCCGGGCAAGCGGTTATTTTTCGACCAAAGCGAGCACGTCTTTGAAGGGCCAGTTGGCCAGTACGCCAAATTGGGGATGGCGGCCCAGGCGGGCCCGACTGGCTTGGGGCGAGGACAGACCGCACAAGAAGCGGGCCAATTGGCGGGGGTGGGCCAGGGCCTCGTGCCCTTCACTGCGGAGTTGGGCCACTGCGGTGGAGTGGCTTTCGTCAAAGGGAGGATGGGGCGTGCGCGGCAGGACGTGGGCGGCCGGATCCTGGCAACTGCTGCAATGGCCGCAGTCCTCGGGCAATTCTTCGCCGAAATAGGCGAGTAAATGACGGCTCAGGCAGCCGGGGTGCTCGGCCAGGGCCACAACCTGGTCCAGGCGTTGTATATCCCGTTCTTCGCGGTCGGCGAAAGTCTGCGCCAATTGCACGGCGCGCTGGCTGGGGTCTTCGCTGCGGAGGCGGCGGTAGCCGTGGCGCAGGCCGGTGACCTGCACTTCAAGGTCACCCTGTTCTTCTAAATAGGTGAGAGCGGCAATAATGCGCTGGCGCGGCTGGTCCAATTCTAGAGCGGCAACAGCCGGGTCAATCTGATACCAGATGCGGCCCGCCTTGGATGCGGAAAAGATTTGTTCGAGGAATTGGCGGCGGCCGGGGTCGTAATCGGCGGCGACTAACGTCGGGTCGCGGTTGAAACGGTATTTATACTGGGCGTAGAAGGGACCAGTGCCCTGGACGGCGCCGTCCAATTCCAAATAGGTCAGGACGGTGGCGATGACCAGCGGGCGGATATCGTAGGCGACAGATAATTCGCTGGGGGCCACGGCAAAAACCTCGTCCTGGCCGAGCAGATGGCCGACCAGGTCGGTCAGGCTTTGTGGTGTGGGCGTATCGCCGTAGGTGAAATTGGCCAGCGGCGTGCAGTCGTCGGCACAGGCCAATAGCTCGCAGGTAGAGGGCTGGCCGTCGCGCCCGGCGCGGCCGATTTCCTGGACGTAATTTTCTAGCGTCTTGGGCAGGTTAAAGTGGTAGATATAGCGGATATCGGCTTTGTCTATGCCCATGCCAAAGGCGATGGTGGCCACGACAATTTGGGTGCTGCCGGCCATGAAGGCTTCCTGGACGGCGGTGCGTTGGTCGTCTTTGAGGCCGGCGTGGTAGGCTTGGGCTCCCAGACCCTGGTCGGCGAGGCGTGCGGCGGTTTGCTCGGCGGTTTTTTGCAGGGTGACGTAGACGATTGTGGGGCCTGGCGGGCGCTGCTGTAGGCGCTCAATCAATAACTGGAGGCGCTCCTGTTGGCTGCACGGTGTGATGGTCAACTGCAGATTGGGCCGGTGGAAGCCGGTTTGCACGTGGTGCTGAGGGGCGATATCAAAAGCCCGGAGAATATCCTCGGCGACCGAGGGCGTGGCGGTGGCGGTCAGGGCCAGGATACGCTCTACGCCCAACTGGCGGGCCTGGCGGGCAATTTTCAGGTAATCGGGGCGAAAATTGTGGCCCCATTCGGAAATACAGTGGGCCTCGTCAATGGCCAGCAGGGACAGCCGCTGGCGTTGCAGGCGCTGCAGGAAACGCTCGCTGCCCAGGCGCTCGGGGGCGACGTAGAGCAGCTTCAGGGTACCGTCGTCGAGGCCGCCGTACAATTGGCGGATTTCCTCGTACGATAGGGTTGAATCGAGGCGGGCGGCGGCCACGCCCTGACTCTGCAGGGCGTCGACCTGGTCCTTCATCAGGGCGATCAGGGGCGAAATGACCAGAGTCAGGCCATCCAGCAGCAGGGCGGGCAGTTGGTAGCACAGGCTTTTGCCGCCGCCGGTGGGGAAGACGGCCAGGGCCGAATGGCCCTGCAGCAAGGCGTCGATGACGGCCTCCTGGCCTGGACGGAAATCGTCCAGGCCAAAGGTCGACTGCAGCAGGGTGCGGGGGGAGGACAATGGAATTAGATCTCGTATTTATTCGGCATTTCGGCCTCGCCAGTAAAGTATAGTTTGTATTTTACGTTGAGAGATATGAGCAAAATTAAAGGGTAGATCAGCTTGGGAATGGTTGTATTGGCGAGGCCTTCTATGGCTAGAATATGGACAAGGGACAAAATGCAGAATACACAACCGGTTATAAAGCCTGCCTTATAATGGAGTTTGAGGAAGCCATAGCCTGAAACTAATAGTAGGATGCCAGTAAGGCTGAGTGTTGCGATTTTGAAAGGCGTGGGATCGATGCTGTATTGGGGATATTGTCCGGGGAAGAGTAAGGTAACGATGAGGCTTTGCAAAGCGGCCCCGCCTAAGACGAAATTGATGATGGCGAAAAGGGTCAAACCGGCAGGGCGTCTGGGCATGGTATTTTCTCCCGATGGTGGGGGCTGAGAGATAAAATTTACAAAATGCAATGCAGACAACTCTTTGGCAAGCGGCCTTACTTGGCAGGGACGGCACAATAAGCCAATATAAGTGCGGTCTAGCAGACAAATTCGCATCCACCCACTGTCACCTGCAGGATTATTATGCCGCCGACCAATTTGTTGTTTATCACCACCGACCAGCAGCGCTGGGACAGCTTGCCCTGCTACGGGCTCGATTTTATGCAAACGCCTCATCTCGACCGCCTCGCCCAAGAGGGCCAGGTTTTCGACCATTGTTATGTGGCGTCGCCGGTTTGTGTGCCCTGCCGGGCGGCCATGCTCAGCGGCCGCTGGCCCACGGCCACCGGCGTTTTGGGCAACGGCGCCTGGCTGCCCGACGATATGCCGACTTGGCCCGGATTGTTCAGTGCGGCGGGGTACCGCACGGCGGCCATCGGCAAAATGCACTTTGATCCCTGGGCCGCCATGGGTGGGTTTGACGAACGCATTATGGCCGAAGACAAACGCCATGTATATCTGCCCGACGACCATGTTAAATATTTGCGTCAGCACGGTTTGGAGCGGGCCCATCCAACGGAAAACCCGGGCTATTTCGAGTGGTTGGGGGCTTCGGTGACGCCGCTTGAAAAGCGCTTCCACGTCGATGGCTTCACCGGCGATAGAGGGGCCGAGTGGTTGCGGGCCCACGGCGATAAGCCTTTTGCCGCCTGGGTTAGTTTTGCCGGGCCGCACGATCCCTACGATCCACCCGAGGAAATGGCGTCGATGTATTACGATGCGCCCATCCCTAAGCCGGTGGGGGCGCGGGATGAATTGGCGGAAAAGCCGAAAGCGCAGCTGACGGCGGGGGATTCGCGCAAGAATTCCATGTTTCGCCTTGATATGCGCGATGCCACGCCCGAGCAGGTGCGGCGCTGGCGGGCCCACTACTACGCCAATATTAGCCTGATCGACGAAGGCATCGGCAAGATGCTCCAGGCCTTGGAAGAGCATGGGGTCCTGGATAATACGCTGATTGTCTTTACCAGCGACCACGGCGATGCCTTGGGCGATCACGGTATGTCGTTTAAAGGGTTTTTCTACGATAGCATGGCGCGGGTGCCCCTTATTGCACGGGGGCCCGGCGTCGAGGCGGGCGTCCGCAGTGGGGGGCTGGTGGGGACGTTGGATTTGGTGCCCCTGTTCTACCAGGCCTGCGGAGTGACGCCTCCACCTGGATTACAGGGAGGCAACCTCGGCGCTTTATTCGAAGATCCGCAGGCGACCATACATCAGCGGGTTTTCAGCGAAATATTGGGGCGCACCATGGTGCGGGACCAGCGCTATAAATACGTCTATTACGCCAGCGGTGAGGCCGAATTGTACGATATGCAGGAGGACCCGGACGAAATATGCAATTTGGCGGGGCGGGAAATCGACGTGGAAAATCGGCTGCGCGGCTACCTTCTCGAACATATGCTGGCCAACCACCGGCCCTTGGCCCAGGCGGTAGCGCGGCCGCAGCATCCCTATCGGGTGGCGCTGGAGGAGGCGTATGCTCAGGGCAGGGATAAGAGGGTATGATATCCAATTGACCCCAGGTAGTCTGGATGTCTGCGTTTTGTGCCGTAGAGCGGGGCGCTAAACAACCGGACATCGTGCTTTATAATTGAGAATTGGAATGGGCCCATACTTACTCACGGCAGTTGCAACGACGGGAATAGAGCATGAACGAGGAAGACGACGGCGGCATTCCACCGCAACAGCGCCGGCAGGCTCAGGACCGAATAGAACGGGCGGTGCAGGATTTGGCCGCCGAGCGCATTGACGAGGAGGCCTGGCACGAGGAGATCTCAGGGGCCCTAACTCAGGCTTATCTGGCCGCCGCCAGCCCCAGCGGCCAATCGGGGCACAGCGGCGATGCCGCCGTTTGGCGGGCAGCGCGGTATCTCAATACCAAAGCCCTCAAGGGGGATGGTAGTTTTCTCGATATTGGCTGTGCCAATGGCTTGTTGATGGAATCGGTTGTTCTCTGGGCGGGTGAGAGCGGCCTGGCTATTGAGCCCTACGGATTGGATATCAGCGCCGAGTTGGTCGACTTGGCGCGGCGGCGGTTGCCCCAGTGGGCCGGGCGTATTGTCCAGGGCAACGCCCGTTTTTGGAAACCCTTGCAGCCCTTCGATTACGTCCGCACGGGTATCGAATACGCGCCACCGGGCCGGCAGGGGGAATTGCTGTTGCACCTGTTTGAGCACTGCGTGGCCGGTGGCGGACGGCTTATCGTCGGGACGCAGCGGCATGCCTATCGCGCCGAAGTCGAAGGCGCCCTGGCCGCCGCCGGGTTGGGGCCGGTGGGATCGGCCGTCGATTCGCTGCGGTGCGTATTGTGGGTGGATAAGGACTAGCTCTGGGCTTGTTGCCGCCACGCCCCCAAATCAACCGCGTCAATATGTACCTGGCCGTTGTGCCAGTGGAGGGTGCCGGCGCCCATCTGGTCGATTTCGATGCGGTCCTGCGGCAGGGTGAGGACCAGCGCCGTCGGCTCTGAGCCGTGATAGCCGGCGATCCAGCCGCTGCCGTCGGGGGCGGCGGCGAGCCAGGCGGGGCCCTGGCTGCAGGAAAGTGTGGCTTGCCCTACCGTGACCTGGCCGTCGGCGCTCTGGCGTGCCAGGGGCGATTCCAACAGCGGCCAATCCAGGGGGCCCGCTGCGGTCCAGCGATTTAGCAACTGCCATTCCATTAAATCTACTTCCAGGCCTAGCTGGTGCTCGTGGCGAGTGTACTCTACGGTCCAGGGGCGCTGTTGTCCGGGGGCGGGGGTAAAGGGTGGGGCGGCCTCGTTGCGCAAGGTACCGCCTGCAACCTCGGCGGCGAAATGGGCTCCGTCGCGCCAGGCGGAACGCTCGGCGACTTCGGCGTAAAAGCCGCATTGCGGCTGGCCCTGGTAAAAGGACGAGGGCTGGGCCATTTCCCAAAAAGTCTTGGCCGGGCCGCTGTAATTGTACATTTCCAGGGCCAAATGGCCGTCCAATTCCACCAGCCGGACGGCGCCGCCCCCACCCAGGTCGGTGGGAGGCAAAGGGCATACGGCGCTGAGCATGGAACCGCTAGCCACCGCCACTGTGGCGCCGGGGGGGATGGAGGCGGGCAAATCGGTTACAGGTTGGGCGTCGATCCATATTTCGTCGATAAGGGCGCGCTCGGTCCATACCAGTACGGCTTTGGCGCTGGTGCGGCGGGCAAAGCCGTCTAGGCCGATGGGGGCGTACAGGCCCAGTGCGCGGGGGCCGTCTTGGACCCCGAAAAAACGGCCTTCTTCGGGCAGCAATTGGTTGGCGGCCCGGGATGGGGTGGTGCGGAAATCACCGAGCCATTTATCGTCGAGCAAATAGCGCGAAAAGAACAGACCGGGGCGGTCCTGGCCGGGGCGGTGATAATGGGCGAAAAAGACATTGGATTGGCGGGCGATAAAGATAATATCCTGGGTCTGCAATTGGGCCGAGGCAATCCCCAGTGAGATAGAAGGAGTGTGGTAGGTGGTCAAAGCGACCGGGCCGGCGGCCGTCTCCCGTAGTTGCAGAGGGGTGGGACGCTGGCGCGCAAAAGGGGCCAGCCAGGCCGGCAAAAGGCCCTGGTCCAGCCAGTTGTCGAAATCGTCGAATTCAGGGGGTGTTTGGCAGAACATGGCCGGCCAGTAGGCTCGGGAGAAGGGCCCGGCCCAGCGGCGGGTCAGCGGGTGCAAGTGGAGGGCGGCGCTCAAGCCCAAACGGGCCAGGGCGGTGCGGGCCCTGACAGCGGTGGCCCGGTCCTGGGTGCGGCTGGCCAATTGGTGCAGGACGCGGAAGGCGACGGCGGCGTAATTGGGGCTATTGTATTCGGCGGGCAGGCCGTACTGGTCGAGGCGTTGGAGCCAGCGCAGCAATTTGGCGCGGCCGTGCTGCAGCGCCCTATCGTCGTTGAGCAATTCGCCGCCCAGGATGGAATTGGCGATATCCTTGAGGACTATATTGGTATAGTCCAGCCCCACGTCCAGGGCGCGTATTTCCTCCAAGCCCAAGCTGATACCGGCTTGTAATTGGGTCTGTAGGGCGGCATCGAGGCGGTTGGCCATGCCAATCGGGATCAGGTAAAAGAGGGCGAATTGGACGGCGTTGAGATCCTCGACCGAATCGTCCTCCCATTCCCAGCGAAAATTGCCGCGGTGCGGGGTCTCCAGGTGCTGGCATTCTAAGATCGAGCGTACCAGGGCGGCGGCGGTTTGCCAATCTTGTGGGTGGCCATTGGCCGCCAGTTGGGCCGCCAATTGGGCGGCGGACACCAGGCCGTGGTAGGGGCGCCCGTCCACCAGGCGGACGGGCATAGTGCGCTCGGGATCGAAATCGGCGGGCAAGGGCAAGGGCAAGGGCAAGGGCTGGCCGGGCATAGGGGGCGTCTCGCAGGTTGGTGAAAGGAGAATGGCCTCTGATAAGACAAGACCACGCCTAACTAAGAAATTCAATGCTGTGCTGGTAGGCAACTAGGGGAGTTGTATTGACAACAACGGCCAAATAAAGCTTAATTGGCCGTGACTGACTGGTCAGTCAGAATTGGACTCTATTGTGCCTTGCCTATTAAAAGGAACACCGTCGGCCCACCCAAGGGGCGTCTAAGCAGGCCGTAACTTTTACAGACGACAATAATTATGGAGGCGTATATGCGGCATTTACTTCTTTTAGTACTGCTGGCAGCCACCGCGGCCCAGGGCGATTGGCCCCAGTGGCGCGGGCCCCAGCACAACGGCGTCGGGCAAGGCCAGGAGTTGCCCCTCAAGTGGAGCGCGACGGAAAATGTTGCCTGGAAAACGCCGCTGCCGGCCTGGAGCGGCTCGACCCCGGTGGTTTGGGGCCAGCGCATCTTTTTGACCTCGCCGGCGGCCAGCGGGCAACCTCTGCAAGCGCCCCCGCCCCCAGGGCAGCGCCGCCGGGGGAAGGGCATGGATCCGGGCGGTGCCGAATTATTGCTGCTCTGCCTCGACCGCAGCACAGGGGAGGTCCTGTGGCAGCGGCAGTTGGACCAGGGCAATGCCCTGCACCGCAAGCACAATAATACCTCGCCCTCACCAGTGACCAACGGCCTGGGCGTTTGGGCCGTCACCGGCACAGGGGTAGTCAGTGCTTTTGATATGGAAGGCGAGTTGCTGTGGCAAAGCGATCTGCAAGAGCAATACGGGCCGTTCGGGCTGATGTGGGGCTACGCTTCTTCGCCGCTCTTGCACAAGGGCTTGCTAATCGTCGAAGTGCTGCACGGCAAGAAGACCGACGAGCCGTCGTACGTAGTGGCTTTTGAGGCGGCCACCGGGGCGGTGAAATGGCGCCATATTCGCGCCACAGACGCCCCCGGCGAATCGCCCGACGCCTATACCACGCCGGTGGTGCTGAAGCATCAGGGGCAGGAGCATATTGTGGTTTTGGGCGGCGATTATATCACCGGCCACGATCCGGCCAGCGGCCGGGAGGTGTGGCGGGCCGGCGGCCTCAATCCCCAGCGCGAGCAAAATTACCGCATTGTCGGATCGCCTTTGGTGGCCGGTGGTATGGTATACGCGCCGACGCGGAAAACGCCGCTATTGGCCTTTAAAGCGGCTGCCCAGGGCGGTTTGCAGCAAGTCTGGAGCTGGCAGGGGGAAGGGGCTCCGGATGTACCTTCGCCAGTGAGCGACGGGCGCCATTTTTATATGGTTGATGACCGTGGCCGGGCCACCTGTCTCGATGCCAAAACGGGCGTCCGGATATGGGGACCGGAACGCACCCAACAGGGCAATGTTAGCGCCTCGCCGATACTGGCCGACGGCAAGTTGTATATCGTCAATGAATACGGTGTTACTACGGTCCTGGCGGCCGGACCTACCTTTGAGATATTGGCGGTCAATACACTCGATGGCGATTATACCTTGGCCTCGCCGGCCCTGGCCGGAGATCGGCTGTTGCTGCGCACGGCCAGCCATTTGTATTGCATTGGGCCGCCGAATAATTAAATAGATAAAAGCAATGACGGCAGGGCCGCAGCCAGGGGCCAATAACCCGGTTGGGCCATTCAATGGGGCCGCGTCTTTGCGGTCTGCAACTGCAGGGGGTTGCCATTATTGAATTGACGGTAAACGGTACCCCGGTGCAATGGGCCGGTGAGGGCAATGTGCCCTTGCTCTATATCCTGCGCAACGACCTGGATTTGAAAGGGGCCAAATTGGCCTGCGGTTTGGAACAGTGCGGCGCCTGCAAGGTGCTGGTCGATGGCTGTGCCGTGCCTAGTTGTCGTCTGCCGGTAGAGCAGGTACAAGGGCAGCAAGTGGTCACAGTAGAAGGGCTGGGCGGCCAGGAACTGCACCCTGTGCAACGGGCTTTTATCGCCGAAAATGCGGCTCAATGCGGTTATTGCACGGCGGGTATGGTCGTGGCCGCCAAGGCGTTGCTCGATCGGGTCGCCAGGCCGACAGAGCAGCAGATCAGGGAAGAGTTGCGGGTGCATTTGTGTCGCTGCGGAGTGTACGGGCGCGTCATTAAGGCCGTGCAGCGGGCGGCCGAGGAGATGGGCGGTTGAATCAGGAGCGGTTGGACATTGACGATTTTTTGCGTCTGGGACCGGAAGGGCGGGTCCAGCTCTTTATGAGCAAGGTCGAAATCGGTCAGGGGATCAAGCTGGCCGTGGCCCAGATCGCCGCCGAGGAGTTGGCTGTTGGGCTCGATCGCATCGACGTTGTCCGGGCCGATACCGGAGTGGCCGCCGATGGCTCCTATACGGCGGGCAGCAATTCTATTGAAACGGTGGGCGGTGCGGTGCGGCGGGCGGCGGCGGCGGCGCGGCAATACCTGGTGCAGCAGGCGGGGCGGCATTGGCAGGTCGAGCCGGCGGGGCTGCGCACCGTCGATGGAACCGTGCACGGACCCGATGGCCAGCGTGTATCGTACTGGGATTTAATGCAGGCGGAGCCCTTCCCCCCAGGGCTGCCTGTACAGCCCCGAGATCCGGCCGCCTATACCGTAGTGGGGCAGTCGGTCGAACGAGTCGACCTGGTCGAGAAGGTGACCGGTCGGGCCGTTTTCGTGCAGGACCTCGAAAGGCCGGACATGCTGCACGGCCGGGTGGTGCGGCCCCCCGGATACGGGGCCCGCCTTGAAGACATCGACTTGGAACCCGTCCGGGCCCTACCCGGTGTGGTCGAAATAGTCCGCGACGGGTCTTTTCTCGGTGTTGTCGCCCAGCGCGAGGAGCAGGCCGTTAGTGCGGCCGCAACCTTGGCGGCCACAGCGCGCTGGGCCCCGCCCAAGCCGCTGCCCGATAGCGCCGAAATCAGCGCGCAGCTAAGGGCCAGTCCAAGTCGGGCCCTGCTGGTAGTAGATGGGGTCGCGGGAGAAGGAGAAGTACCACCAAAGCCGACCCTGGCCGGGGCGCCGACCCTGGCGGCGCAATACAGTCGCCCTTATATCATGCACGCTTCGCTGGGCCCTTCGGCGGCGTTGGCGCATTGGCGGCAGGGCCGTCTGGAGGTGTGGAGCCATACTCAGGGGGTATTCCCGCTGCGGGCGTCGCTGGCCCAGGTATTGGAAGTCAAACCAGATTGGGTCCGCGTGCGCCATTTAGAAGGGGCGGGGTGCTATGGCCACAACGGCGCCGACGATGCGGCCTTGGATGCGGCGTTGTTAGCCCGCTGTGTAGAAGGGCGGCCGCTATTGCTCAAATGGTCGCGGGCCGACGAGCACGGTTGGGAGCCCTACGGATCGGCCATGGTAGTCGATATGCAGGCTGGTCTCGACGAGCACGGCCAGGTGGCCGATTGGCACCACGAAGTGAAAAGCTATACCCACAGCGGTCGCCCCCGAAGTATGGAGGGGCATTCCAATCTATTGGCCGCAGCGCATCTGGCCGCGCCTTGGGCTCCGGCCCCGCCGCGACCGGGTGGGGGCTCGCACGGGGGGATTCACCGCAACGCCGATCCTCTCTATGACTTCCCGCGCCGACGCATTGTCAAACACTTCGTCGCCGACAGTCCGTTGCGCGTGTCGGCGTTGCGCGGGCTGGGGGCCGGCGGCAATATTTTCGCCATTGAATCTTTTATCGACGAGCTGGCCTTGGTTGCCCAATGCGACGGGCTTGAATTTCGCTTGCGGCATCTGGCCGACGAGCGCGCCCGGGCGGTCTTGCGGGCGGCGGCCGCAAAGGCGGGTTGGCCGCAGAAGTCCGAGCCAGGTCGCGGTTTGGGCCTGGCTTTTGCCCAGTATAAAAACGCTAAATGCTACGCCGCCGTGGCCGCCCAGGTGCGGGTCGATCGGAGTAGTGGGCAGATCGAACTGGAACAATTGTTCATTGCCGCCGATGCCGGCCAAATCGTCAACCCAGATGGCTTAGCCAATCAACTTGAAGGGGGCGCCGTGCAGGCGGCCAGTTGGGCCCTCAAAGAGGAAGTGCGCTGTGGTCCCAAGGGAATTCGCAGTCTCGATTGGGACAGCTATCCAGTATTGGGATTTGCCGAGGCGCCGCGGGTCGAGACGGTATTGATCGATCGGCCCGGAGAGCCCAGTCGCGGCTGCGGTGAAGCGGTCCAGGGACCCACCCCGGCGGCTATTGCCAATGCCGTTTACGCTGCTTGCGGGGCCCGTTTACGGGCGATGCCGTTTACGCCGCAGCGACTGCTCGAAGCCCTGGAGAATCCGGCGTGAGCGCGGTCCACGATCCTTTCGCCGCCCTGCGCATAGTGCTTTTTCGCCGCTTTCTCATTGCCTCCACACTGGTCAGTATGGGGACCGCCGCCCAGGGCTTGGCCATTGGCTGGGAAGTCTACGACCGCACCGGCCAAGCCTGGGATCTGGGGTGGGTCGGTTTGATGCAGGCCATTCCGATGCTGGTGCTGACCTTGCCGGCCGGTTATCTGGCCGATGTCTTCGACCGCCGCAAGCTGATGATGTTGAGTCTGGTGGGGGCGACCTTGGCATCGCTGGGGTTGGCCTGGGCCAGTTGGCGAGAGGTGGACGTCGAGTGGATGTATTTAATTTTGTTCGTCGATGCTTGTTTTATCCGTCTGGGGTGGCCGGCGCGCTCGGCCATTATGCCGCTTTTGGTGCCCCAGGCACAATTTGAAAACGCGGTCAAATGGCGCACAGTGCTGCAACAGGTCACCGGCATCGGCGGGCCGGCGGTGGGCGGGATTATCCTGACGTTTAATATTCAGGCGGCCTATCTGCTAAGTGCCCTGTCGTCGGCCGCTTTTATCGTTTTTCTGGCCTGGATCCGCCTGCCTCAAGCCCCGCGCAGCGCCCGGGGCCGGATGTTGGCGCAAGTGGCCGAGGGGCTGGTTTTCGTCTGGCGGCGCAAATTGGTCCTGGGCGCCATTTCACTCGATTTATTCGCCGTGCTATTGGGCGGGGCGGTCTATTTGCTGCCCATTTTTGCCCGCGATATCATCGATCTTGGGGCCGTCGGGTTAGCGCCGGAGGAGGCGTTGGGAGCCCTGCGCGCCGCCCCGGCGGTGGGGGCTTGCCTTATGGCCCTGACCATGGCCTATCTGCCCCCTATTAACCAGGCCGGCAAAGTCCTGTTGGGGACAGTGGCGGGTTTTGGCCTGGCCACTATCGTCTTTGGCCTGTCGGACAATTTCTGGCTGTCTTGCCTGGCCCTGGCCCTCACCGGCGCTTTCGACAATGTCAGCATGGTCATCCGCCACGTGGTGGTGCAGATGAGTACGCCCAATCATATGCGCGGCCGGGTATCGGCGGTCAATAATATATTCGTCGGTTCGTCGAACGAATTGGGCGGCTTCGAGTCGGGGGCCGTGGCACAGTTTTATTCGCCGCTGATTTCGGTGGTAAGCGGCGGCATCGGTACGCTGCTGGTGGTGGCCAGTTGGACCGGGCTCTTTCCCTCGTTGCGCAAATTGGGCGATTTATCTTCGCTGCAGGCCGAAGGGGAAAAATAAGAGCTTAGTACATGGGCCCATAATTGTCTATATTTCTGATGCTGTTGCCGAATTCAGGGAGGCCTTTATCATAGAGCACTAATTTCCCGTTGTCCATTCTCCCCCTTCTCCCCGAGGTGGTCTATGTCTCTGTCCCAGCGACCGATTGAGCCCGTGCCGGA
>WLWI01002344.1_pt1 | contig 16354 bp, 7 predicted proteins | sample 6701501 | NCBI WGS metagenome assembly WLWI01 (sample SAMN12718690, study PRJNA515312) | sponge metagenome | isolation source: marine sponge | host: Mycale hentscheli | place: New Zealand: South Island, Marlborough, Capsize Point | collected 2014-11-01
CTCGCTACGCGCGCGCTACAAGTAGCGTACAATATAAACCGTACAATATGGGAGAATACAGAACGCTCGCGTGATGCGGAAATATTCAAGTAAAAATATCAAAGCTGCAATAAATATATATATATATTTATATATATATATAATATATATATAATATATATATTATTATTATATATATAGTACTTATTACATGAGTATTTCAAGAGCAGGCTAATTTATTTTCAAGAGCCAGTATAGCATAGTAAAGAGCAGGGTAGCTGTAAAACCAAGAAAATTGAAAAAGTTTGGCCTGTTGCTATAACTACAGGGATAATGAGTTTGCGCAGTAAAGCTTGAAATAACAGTGTGAAATATCATGAGTTATTGCACAGGTCATGTATCTAAAAATATCATTGTGGAGATATCTAGGGTGGAATAAATATATGTACATAATATTATACATTATATGTACTAGTTAATGAAAATGTTGAAAGTATAAATATTGGGAACTTAGGGCTATGCAAAAGAAGTATGGAAAGTTATAAAACTAAAACTAAAAGAGTAGACTTAATACAAAACACATGCACACACAGTATTTATCCAAGTCCGACATACATGTGCAGACTTGAATCCTGTCCTAATGACCACAACAACAACCACATATTCTGCTAGGTAAAAACATAAAACTTGGTACAAGCTCACAAACTCTATATGATACCAGGAGCAATGGCAATTGTCCAACCAGTCCGACTTGAATCGGATCTTTTTTTGTTCAACTTTTTTTAGTAAAGTACAACTTTGGCGCTCTGCCAAGCTTTGGTAAAAGTAAACAGTTAATTTAAGAAGGCATGCCTAGCAGAAAATTGTAGAAGACCACTCGCGTTGTCATCTCACGGTAGAGTTTCGGTTGATGTATTTTTGTCCATTCCAGCCACTACAATATTAGATGAGCTATGGCCTTGACTTCATTATATTCTTTAGCCTTTATTCTAAGTGTTTTGAAGTCCAAGCTCTTGAAGTGATCCAGCATTTGCTATATAGTGAGTGAGTTCGATTATTTAAACCAGGACGATGTTATTAAAATATACAATAATGACTTGAAGTAATACAGTTAGAAACGCTACTGCTGATTTTTGCTTCTGGTATTCCTGCAGAAATTAATAAATGTTTTGCGTAATTCAATAATCAAAATCTTGCAGCATAACAAAAGAAAATATTCAATCAATTTTAAGTATTAATTTTGACCAAGTATTATATGCTTTTAAATATGGAAGCACCATAATATTATTGATTACTTTTATTGTGCTAGTTCTCTAGTAGTATTATTCTATACATCCTGCTTTTCTCTTGATCATTGACACACCTATTTCCAGTTTAGGCTACACCCACTTTATGGCCTAACCAATATTTTAGAGCCCGAAGCGGCTCTGGATACACAAATATAACTTAACAATATACTATTCTACACACTATAATAATAAACTATTACACACACTTATATGACATTCACTCTATTAATCTCTTCCTCTCTCTTCTCCTCTAGCCAGGAGGTTGCTTCTCTGTCTTTGACTGTTTCTCATCTTTTTTTTTCCACTCCAGTGGACAGCAGCACCAGAATTGGTGGGAGCTTTATTCGTCTAGTGGTATTTGCCAACAGCCAAAGTTGGCATCTAACACTATAATACTTGTGCAGAGTGATGTTATTTCTTTAATAGTTGCCATTGGAAAATACTCTCATTTAATAGCTTTGTTGTGGTCAATGTATACTCAAAGTTTTGCATTTGGTTTGGTTACTTGTCACCATGGAGATGACCCAGTCAGTTGGTTGGCATACAGTTTTAATTACTACAAGACAGTCCATTCCCTTTACTTCATATTTCAGTTTTGACATCAATACAATAGGAACACTACAAGGAGGGTGTTCTACTGGTCGGTGAGTTGAGTCAAATTGAAATATGGTATTCAACATCAGTAATGGCTCCAAGGCCAGAAAAAAATAAGCATATATGCACAATGTGTCACTGTCAAGTGTCTCAACTAGATTGAACTAGTTTCATTGCTGTGCTTGCATAGAGGCCCAGGATATTGGAGATATTGTCCAAGATTTCAAATTGTATGGGCCAACATTTTCCTTTGCATTCACGTTTATTCTTGTCTCTTTTAAAGGACGTCTCACCAGTTTGTTTTCCATCCGTTGCACATTAATATAAGAACATAATTATAGAGGAAAATTTATAGTATGAACTGTACAGCGGCCAGAAACAGTTACAGCATTGATGCGCACCTTCATAACTGCCATTTGTTCACATGCAACATTAACGTTTCTGCACGTAATTGCCTTATTCACACGACTAAATTGCTTCAATTTTTTGTACTCAATGCATTCCTTGTTTACTGCGCTTGTGGTCGTGCCAATTTAACTTAGGCAAACAATTGTAGTACAAAAGCCGCACAATCAGTTTAATTATCAGTTATTTCTTTGATAAAACATTTTTACAGTAGTGTAAAGGATGTAACATTAAGTTTATGAATATTAGGTTTGGGGGTTATAATAGTATAGCCTCACAAAGTAGTTATATAATGTGTTTTGCCACAATATTTGTATCAGTAACTAACATTTTCTTTAGATTTTATGAATAACAAAACAAAAAACAAAATGGACCATGCCAAAGGAAGACTATGAGATTATAATAGTATAGCCTCAAAGTAGTTATATAATGTGTTTTGCCATCATATTTTCTTTTAGATTTTATGAATAACAAAACTAAACCAAAATGGATCATGCAACCGGAAAAACATGAGATAATTATGGTATGAATTTTATTTAACATAATATTATCTTAATTCAGTATGGTAGTACTGACATTTATGCACATATTGGAAATTATTAGTGTGCTGGTTTCAATCCATAGAACAAAAGAACCTTGTGGATGCTGTGACATTGCATATTTTGGTAATAATTAAATTTTGTTGCTAGTTCTTACTTTGATACAAGTTTCTCAAACCATAAGTTTAAACTCTACATCCTCTTCATGGTGGTCTACTGCTACATTAGTTGGGTGTCTTCATAATTTATTCCTGTTGCAATGTCTGTCCATTCATAAAATTGAGAGTGATTCAGTTCTTGGCTTTGAAGTTATCCAAATTAGATTTCAGAGGTAAAACATGCCCACACAAATTTTTAGGCAAGCCATGCCTACAACTCAATTCAATTTTTGAGGGAAGGCACCCATTAAAAAAAACTATTTTTTAGAATGTCTGCCTAGCTAGTTAACAGCTTAGTGAGTTTTAAGTTGAGCAAAATACCACTGAGCATTCTATAAACGGAAAGGCAACATGTACCACACAACAAATATTGTTAACAACAAGTGATAGTGAAAATTGGATGGAACAGTTAAAAATCAGTCAATTAATATGTTCCTTAATGTTTTTCATTTCATTCTATGAATTCTATAGCAATGTTTGTCAGTTCAATGCTGTCTGCTTTGTCTTTTTGAATGTGGATCACAATGGTATCATAAGAGTGTTTCACTTTTATCAGGCCCATCAATTCGTCTCTCATTATCCAAGCAATACGTCAAAGATCACTCATTTGCCATTATGACCTGACAGCAATAAATACCAACTGTGTTCTGTAGTCAGTACTGATGTTGTGATGCAATGACTTACATTAGAAATTTTCTATTTCTTGGTACCAAGTGAGCTAGTGATTCTCTAACCTTGAAAACAAGATGAATCACAAACAAGCACTACTAGAGTCCATGGGATTCAACAGTCTGCTCGCAGCCTAGCCTCATGCTTACCTCAATATCGTTGCAACCATCCTTGTCATTGTGCACCTCCCCTTAATAGATGAGCTCCAGCTCCATTACTGACAGAGTACCCCTGTAGCAGTTGTTATATAAAATACATCACCTCAGCCTGGAATGGAAAACTCACCATGATTAGTTTTAATCTTCCTGTGATTTACTTGCAAGTTTAACAGCCTCTTTAATTCTGCCATAGGTGCAAATGCTCTAGAATTGTGACATCACATGTATGTAATAATTGGTAGATAGGCTTCCACAAACATCATCATTGAGCCATTACAAGTAATTTTTATATAAAAGCTGTTATTAATAATGTCGTAGATTTTCATTTCTACTTTATTATTGGTAATTCAAGGTATTTCAATATTTTTTGCTTAGTAGAATTAAAATTAGATATATAAATTCAAAATACATTCCGGCTCGTAAGCCTTCTTCAGTTGTGAGGTGTATATATGACCATTTAAAATAAATTAAACAAAATTGTCAACAAGAAAAAAGCACTTAGCCATGGGCCAACATTGATGCTAAAGTTCGAACAGAGTCCAAGTGGAGTTAAGCTTGAGGCCATTGTCTTAATTTTTTGAGTTGTTAAAATGGTACCAAATTACTTCCATAGGAAATTAACAGAAGCATTAATTATACAGAGCACCAACACCACGTCAAATTTAGACAAAGGCCTGAAGTTCAACTCCACTTGGACTCCGTTCCTATCAGAACTTTAGCATCAATGCAGTAAGTTTTGCATAAGTACTAGCTTTTGTGTGTAATGCTGTCTGTCATCATGTCATAATCATGTGACTACAATTCCTTCATGGTGCCCACGGCAGTTTTATTTTCTTTATGTGTGGAAGTTAACGAGTTCTGGAAGTAAAGATTTCCATTGCCAATAATAAACCAGTGAGAATCAGTGACATAAAACTTCTCTTACAAAAAAAGCATTTACATTTATAGCTTTCATTGCTCAAGCTCTATTGATAACAGATTGGAATAAAATAGCCAATAAATTATTCATTGGGTCTGAGATAATTTTGTAATAGCTAGCCAGTATTATAGTAGCACTGAGGGTTTCCACCTTTGGTGCTTCAATTCATTTCTGAATGCTATACTTATGCCATCACATTATTCATCTATTAAAAACTATACTAATAATGCCACTATATTTACTTACATTTTAACTCTATGTGGGTAATGTAGGATAATCCTGAATTGGTAAAGGTTGATGATAAGGGAATGATTGTTAATGACAAAGGAGACAAAGTAGTTGAATGCCACTTGGCAAACTCAGGGCACAGAGGGGTTGGAGAGTCGGTACAGATGGCTGTTGCTAGAGTTGCTGAAGAACGAACTGAGGCAGTAAGTTTTCATTTTATATATTTGTTATAATATAACTATTATATTATTTTAGTACTTGGAATTTCATTATATATTTGGCATTTTGCATATCCTTGAACCTTGTGTTGGGTTTTCCTTTTTCAAAGGCTCATGGTTATAATTTAGTCATTATCATGTCAGTATTAATTATTGTAATTTAATATCATAATAATGCTTATTGTTATTACATTTAAGTGTTAACATCATCATGGGAAGATTGCATATTATTTACTATAATCATTACCTGAAGTAACATAACATGTAACATCTCTTCAGAATATTCAAACACATTAAGTATGATTAAACAGATAAAATTTGTAGTGAAGGCTTCAACACTCATTTCTAGGCATTACTTTCAGTAGGTTTAGGTTCTTTTAGCCCAGGAATAATGATGACACTAATATTAACGTTTGACCTACTATAGGCTCACTAAATTTTTCTGCCAAATGCATAGTTCCATGTTCCATGAATTGATAAAAAATACTCTAATAAATGCAGTGTAATTTGTTGCTCTGACAAAAATGTTACTTGCCCTGTGTGATGATTACATGTCCCTAAATCACTGCTTTATTAAGTGAGAGACCATTAGTCTAATATTTGCTATATAATACTACAGCATCATAGAAAGAGGCCATGATTTTCAATTGGTAAGAGGAAACCTAAAACATGGCCGTAATAGAAACAATCCTGAATGACAACTTCATACGACAGTTTGCAAGTGTTCAAGTGCAGTTAAGAAAATACAGTGGGTCATGGGCCTTCTATGGATAGCCTGCATCATTATTTTAGCCCAGTATGTTCCACTAATTTTTTTCTAACCTGGCTCATTGTGGAATATATGAAAATGACGATAAAAATTATAATTGAAATGTGATTATTGAAGTTCAGCTTTTAATATGGACCATGCTGGAGTCTCGAGATAGTGTCATTGTAGTGGATGTTTTAAAACATGAAGTGTTTTTTTTTAATCGTTTTTCTAAAGGAAGAAATAAACTATGAGAAGGATGACTGTGTTCTTGCATATACAATAAGTTTAATATGAGTAAAACCAAGGGATTGGATTTTGAGTAAAGAGTAGTGTTCTGGTATACATATTATTCTTATTTATCAATAGATTCAACAGTATTTGTGCATGTAGCTGATTTTTGTTCTCATTTCGTCATAGATTAAAGAAGCCATGAAAGCTAAACGAGTCAACCAAGAAGATAAATCAGCTAATCAAGTAAGGAGCTCGTTGTTGTTTAAAAAATATATTTATTATTAATTTTGTTGCAATAAAGTAGGCTTGATTATAGCAATTTCATTCAGTAGCATCATGTAACTAACACGATCACACTTTACAACAATGTTACTAAATTGTTATTGATTCTTTAGGATGAGCATCATTATGACTCAACTTATTTTAAACCACCTCTTGTTACTTCTGTTTCTGATACTACACTAAAGAACAATCAACCGCCACAATACGGAGCACTGGAGAAAGATAGTGACAATACTGAAGGCAATCACTACTTGTCTCTCGATCACAAGAATGGAAAATCTACAATTCCACCTTGTGCACCGAATGTTGCTGTTGGTTCAACAGAATACAATGTTATGGCAAAACCTGATGAGCTTAAAGATCCCGAGAATAGCAAAAACAAAACAGGATATTATTTTAAGCATCCCAAGTAATGATGATAATGAATAGACTTATTGTAAGTTTAAATACATGAATAGAGAGGTTTTATACATTATTTTACACAATTGTTCTATCAAAGCTAGTATATCTTGGCTATTTGTCAGTGGGCCCTGCGAACTGTCCATATATTGTGCTATATTATGAAGAATTTTGAACAAATTTAGTAGCTTATATTCAAATACTGTTTAAAAAGCATAGCTACTCATGTAGGTCAAAGAGTAATATTTCCTTTATTCATTGTGGGCTTTAATTAAATTCCTGCACTTATGGGACTCAATGCAATCAATACGTAATACATTATCTTCTAGTCATTTTGTTAGCACTTTCACATTTGCTTCATAGTTGTTTGTTACTTTTTCTCTGTACTTAGATACATTCATATGTCCTGCTATGTTTATTTGGTTTCATCTTCACTCAGTTTTTATTATGACAAACCTTCAACCTATATAATAATTCTTTGATTAGAGTATGTTACTTAAACAATAAAAGTGTTATTAACATAATATTTTTGTACCTGTGACTTCAATTGGTCTTTAATCCATTTGTGAGTGTGTGGTCTCTAATTCACAATTATAGTCATCGCAGGGGAATTTAATAAATTGTTTTTAAGTAACATGTTGTGTATTGGTATGTAGATTGTAACATTACTGTTGACCATGAAATGTTTTCAAATTAGTTATGTTTCAATTATATTTTGCAGGTGTCTAAGAGCGACAATTTTAACAGAATTTGTGTTGTCATTTTATAGTATCACATTATTATGACTGAACTAGCTAGGATGTTTTTTGTTCAAAACAACATGATGATTGTAAAAAGGAAAGTTATGAAGTTTTGGCAATGTAAATACATAAGTATTACATGTATTTTGTCTTTCATATTCGTGTAACTGGTATTGTAATGCAAAACTCACCTTCAAAATGAAAGGTCCACAGTATATGAACTAAATTGCAGTAAAAAATACTTCAAAGAAGTACAATGTATTAGTTTTTACAAAAACCAAAGTATAAGTGGGTGTTAGGCTGCTCTGATACTTGGTCATTTGTATTCTTGGTAGTTGACGATAATGTACAACTAGCTACTGTCAGCTTTTTCTCCACAATGAATTAGCAAGGAATCATTTGGTAGTCTTGTAACAGTAACTATAATTGTATCTGTAGCCATAAGACAATAGCACATAACGAGATCATTCACCACAATTATGCAAACATTGAAGTAAAATATATCTTTACAAGTATAATTTTACCGCTATATATTACAATTTAAGTATGTGCATTGTAAGGGATGGAATATAAAGTATGTAGCTACTGATTTTAAACAGCAATAATCCAGGTGTGCTTCGAAATGTAACATTAGTTTACAAACTAGTTTTATTGCACCTCCAGCTATATCCAATAGAACATTTTTCCTTACTGTAGTTAGCGGAATATCTATCTGTAATGTCACAGCCATATTTATGTGTATAATGCATATAGATATTAACAAACCTTCTGTTCAACTATTAATAATGACAATTTAAACAAGATTCCATTCTGTTCACTTGATGATGCGACATTATAGGCACGCTTTGATTTCATAGCAAGACTACCGAAAAAATGTATCCTCCTCAGTGATACAACTATTATTTTGGGAATTATTGTTTTAAAGTCATTATGAAACTGAAACAAATGAAAGGTATAAAACATAATCGTTTAACTTTATAAGCATCTTATGTCAATTATCTCGCTAAAAACATAGCAAAGAACTTGTACGTAATGGATTTCAGGAGATAAGGAAAGAGTTGCCTAGGAGTCTATACATAGGTATTAAAATGTTTATTCCTGATTATATTTAACTATTTTATTTGATCTATCCAATCTATCTTTTCCCAAAATATAGACACAAATTGACAATACAATTTTAAAGTCAAATGAGACAAACTTCTTTTAGAAGCTTAGAGAGTTCAGTAGGAAACTAGTGCTGGAGTCCCCATTCTTTTACTTTATATAGTGTATACTTTTTCAAAGTACAATGGCTTGTTAATTGTAGGCATAACCACCAGTTTTTGTTCAGTATTTTGGGCAACAAGAACTGATCCAATTAACTTAGACCAGGTAGCTCAAGATTTATTTAAAAAATAATGAATTGTATTGAAAATAGTTAATACTTGAATTTTTATGAGTTGCAAATGACTATTCATTATTTACTAGATATGTTATTAGCTATAGTGATTAAAAAATAAAATAAAAATAATAAAAAATGGTGACAAGTTAAGGCTTTAATTAAAAAATAACCTGTTATGACTCTTACACAGTCAAGTTCAATTACAAGTGTCTTATTAGAGTGAGTGGGCACCCACCCTAGTGGTTTTTATATTGCTACTATATTTACATAGCACTTAGCAGAGTTTTTATTTATCAGAAATGTAGTTTTGAGGGGAAAATAACTGATTTAGTTCAGGATTACTGATATTTGTTCCATTTCTACCTCACTTGTGCTACATCACTGATCTGTAAATAGGTCTCTGGTTAGTTTTTATCTTTAGCTTTGTCCAGGACTGATACATTATAAACATCTTATTCAATGTGAGTCCATTACTCTATTGACAACATGACGTATATTAAGTGGTGGTGTGTTATACATTATAATCTGAAATGGAAGCTAGGACTACATAACATACATCTGCATTACTTGACATATCAAGTCCATGAAGCAAAGACCAAATGTTACATTTTGGTCATTATGAGTGTGAATAAGGCTACTGATGATTTTTGGACTGAAATCTACAACTAAAGTTATCAAGTACATGATAACATAGCTTACTGAGTAGCATGTGATTATTATTGACTTCTTTGCTTTCAATTTCTATCAATGACAACCCAAATATGGCAGAGTACAGGGTATCTGAGATAGGCCACAAGTATGCATTTTTGTTCTAATTTATTCTCGATAATTGCTGACTCTGTCAAAATTAAATTGGCACCTGTTACAAAAATATTGGACCAAGATATTTGACTCTGTATGTCTCTATGCAATACCTCTACCATAGGCTGTTCTGGGGTGTAGATCATATTTTTTTCAATTCAATTCAAATTTCATGGACCTAACAGATCATTATTGAAGAACAAAAAATGTTACAGATTTGTATTCTTTAGAATAAAGCTATAGTAGGCTATAGGTTGCTATTACAGCTCCTTAAGTACCTATATTTTACTCACTAGTCAAACTGGACAAGCACCATTGGGCAAGAAAAAACTCAACAGTGGATCAATACATTTAGTTCTTCATATAGCTACTCCCTTAATGCTTTTGCAAAATATAACTTACATATTTGCGTCCAAACCATTTGATCCACTCGCTGAATTTCATGTATTTGTCTACCACTTTGTAAAAACATTTTAGCATTTTCTAAACATCTATGATGTGGCAGTTTTCATTTTGCATCCAAATTTTTTTTTCAAAAAGTAGTTAGCTTTAAGAAATACGATATAGCCAAGATTTGCCCAGCAGTCGCATACGTATATGCCACACTTAGTTTGAGTGAACAAGTGTAAGCAGAATGTTATGCTATCATAAAATTCTAAAGTTTTCTTCCGTGTTTATGCTTTACAATGCATTGCACAGCAATACACTTTCAATATGAGTGTTGCATACAATACTTGATATCAGGTTTGTTCCAAAGGGTCTAACATCATCAGTTAGACCTGGTAGGTGAATGTACTGTATGCAAGAGTTACTATGATGATTGTTGACACTCATAAAGTTCAAATATATTCGTAATAATTACAAGATCATTAATTTTAAATACTCTGTAATTTATGTAAAAATAACTCCAAAGCTACTCATAATTTTGAAATCCTGTTTTAGGCCTCTAACCTCCATAGTTACTTAGTAGAACTTGAAAGCGATAAGTGACATAAGTGAATTACCCAGCATTTATGCTTACAAATGTCACATAATTTTTCGTAACAATCATTAGGTCCTAGAAAGCTCCGCCTTCAATAAACGCTCCCCGCTTTGTTAGTTGCTTACTCTCTGGGTGTCGCAGTTGTCAATTGCTAGGGCGTTACCACCTCCTGGGCTAAATGGTTGTCGGCAATGTAAGCTATTATTGCTATGTACATAGCTAGCTACTACTTAATAATGTTGAGAATGTTATATAAGAATAGAGATATTTCAGGCATCCCTATTACATACACTTAGAGGTTCAAGGGTATTGAAGTTACAGTCCATCCTTTTTCAAGACTAGCTAGCTAATTTAAAGCGTATTCGGTATGCTGGAGTTTAAGTGCACTCGTCTTTACTAGTGTTCAAGACTGTTCTAAGGCTAGTTAAGAGATAGATTCTATTTTCGTTGTGAGTGTTGATATCATAGTTAAGCAAAAAGTTGTACAGCTCTTTTATCATTTGTCAACTCCTTCATAAAAAGTTAGATGATAGTACTAGCTAGAAGGTTACATGTGTTTGTTTGTTTGTTTTTTGGGCTATTTTGCAATACCTGCAACTTATCCATACTACATTTTTTAATCTTAGATTAATTTGCTGTGTTAGGATATTTTTAATATTAAAGCCAGGAATTTTATATAATATTATTGAACTTCAAAATAAAGCAAATAAAATAGCAATAAAACTACAAGCATCACATACATATAGTAGTGATACTCTAGTACAAAGAAATTCAAGATTTTGGATACTTTAAATGGTTTGTAATTTTGTGCTTGTTGTTATTTTTTATATATCTTAGAAGTAATTATCTTATCAACATAAGAAATAATTTTTTGCTTGCATAATAATGATTAATACTTGTAAACTTTAGATGTACCACTAGTTTATGATGGCATACTCTATATTATATACAACTATTAATGTGCTGGGTAAGTAATAACATAAGCAAGGATTTTAAGAATGAATGATGTAGTAGCAAAGATATACACATCACTTTTTTAGTGAACAGAAAAAAAACTTGGATGTTTTATTAATGGACAGAGAAGCAATATGTTGCAATCTCACAAAGGAATAATTTATGGTGTGTGAAAAATTGAAGCAGATACTGTAGCCATATATTTTACAATAGCTAGCTCTATAGGTAACACTTCAAGAAATTGTTCATAACTTCATGCGTATTTGTGTTTACTCCAGTTCACTATTGTCTTGTATGACTGAGTTGAAGAATCTCATATTATGTGCTATAGAATAAATATACCAATGTCCATTTTTAATTTTAATATTGGTTACTTTGTTAGCAATACCTAACTTGGGTGAAGAAAAACTTATAGTCACACTTATAAAACTACTGCCTAAGTGTGAGAACAAGTCACACCATAGGGATCCTATCAGTGAGAACTTTTGAATTTTATTACATATTAACTAACTTTTACGTTTTTGTTGTTCTATGTTTATTTTAACTGGCTAGCTAATATAGCTGGGATTATTAATCACATAAAGTTGAGCAGTTCAATATTTTTGTAGTTATAGCTAATTTCTCAATATGGTAAACTAAAAGTTAAAACAACATATTATATTATGGTCTAAATTCTGCTGACAAAGCAGGAAAGCCTGTCCCTGTACTAATGCAACTGATTGGATCTTACCCTCAATATTCTCACACACAACTAAGTCATATCAGTAACATGAACGCCAACATCATGTATTTATTTTGTTATCTCTCTCAGGAGATGAATAATATTGCTCATTCCCTCCTGTGTGTTTATTTTGTTTCAAAGTGCTGGGCAAAAATATTCTGCTCAAGTGTATAGTGTAAAATGTATGACTCGCTATGAGTGTGATCAATGTTTATTTATTTATTTATTTATTTATTTATTTATTTATCTACTTATTTATTTATTTATTTATTTATTTATTTATTTATTTATTTACTTATTTATTTATTTATTTATTAATAAGTGTATTCATTATATTTATATATTAATTTATTTATTTATTTATTTTATTTAAATATTCCGTGTGTTCTCATACTGTTTCAGTACCCTTATTATTCTCCGTAGCCATAGCAATTACTAACCCTAATACCAACTACTGCAGTGAATATATATAACATAGAATAAACTATTATTACACTCTTCTGAGGTGATAGACTATAATAACTACATTAGAATGTCACTAATGTGAACACATTAGGACAGAGAGAGATGTTCATATAACTGTGCACCGTAGAAATAGTATTATAAAATCACTAATACAGGGGTGTGCTCAAGCAAATCTTTAATCTGCATGTTCCATCATTAGATTGTGGGTGTTCCAATAACTGAAGTGTTCAGATAATTGAAGGTATATAACTGACATTCTATTCTTAATTTATGACCATGAAAAGTAGAATTAATCAAAGCTAGATAAATGTAGATTATAGCTTGTTGTATTATATTTATATCTATGATTTTTTACATTTTATACATTAAACCTTTATAATGCAAACACAATAACAACATTACAAATGAGTTTGTAAGATAAATCCTTACATAATTATTATATAGTTCACTAAAATATTACATGAAATAATGTATGATAATGAGATTAAATAATAGTGGTAAATAAAATAATACAGTAGACCAATTGTACAATCTAAAATTGTGTAACTAAATTTCATAAAACATTGAGTCTAGTAGGACTAAGCCTCACCTTATGTACACTTAAACTTTCATTTAAATTTAATTAATATAACTTTTCTATTTTCTGATTAACTTGTTTACAGTTATTAATTGTAAAAATGCTAAAAATATTTTTTATCAGTGTTCTATACTTTTTATTTGCTTTGTATTTCAGGTAGTGAAGGTTCAATTTATAAATTACAAGTTAGTCCACCAAATTCTAATGGATCATTTTGTCCAGGCAACATTGAGCTAACTTGTATTGGTCGAGGTGCTTCTATTGTATTGAATTGGTTCATCAATGGATCATCAGTATCACAGTATTTATACGCAGTGACAGACATTTTTCCTGTGAATGTAATCGAATATCCAGTCAATATTACTATACTTAGTGCTAATGGCTCAATAGCCGTTGATTTTGCCTCAACTTTGTCTGGCAATTTTGGATACTTAAGTGGAGCTTCTATTAAGTGTGGAAGAGGTTCTGTATTGAGCAATAATATTATGATTGAAGGCTACAGTAAGTTAATTGGTGTAAAAATTAATATGCTTAATTAATAACGTTAACACTAAATTTACTCAATTACCAAATACATTTGTCATGGGGTATTTAGTGCATATGCATTATTGAATATATAAAATGATACAAACATTTGATCACTGCAATGATTTAACCATAACTTTTGGTTTCAGTCACTGAGGCTCAGATGGCTACACTTAGCTTACAACTCTCTATAGATATTTCCATTGAATCTCTTTTGTATGCATGACTCCAGCAGCATTAATAATGTGTGAATTGGGATAGCGGTGAGGTTTTGAAAACTTCATGATAGTTCAAACTAATGTGACAATTCTACCAAACTCTATTATAGCATCATATCAGCACATTCATATAATGTGATTTGAAATAGCTTTGAAAGAGTTAACTGTAAATTATTTATTTTAACCAAAATTGAGATTAATCTTCTCATTTAATTAAGGTTTTTAATTCATCAGCCTAGTTTACCTTTCAAGTAAACAAAATCTGAAAATTATTATTATAATTAATTTTCGGCTCAGCTTGATGCTTTAGTATAGCAAATAAAACTGACTTATTTAAAACTAAAATAAGTGTATTTTCCTAACAATTAAATTACTTGTTACATTTGTCCTGCTATATTTAATAAGGAAAACTATGCACTGAGCACAATAACAAAATTATTTTTATGTAATTTCTTTTCACGTCTCAATTAGTGTCTATACGAACCAATTATTGAAATAATTTTCATAGTTTATTCTACTAGTGCAATTGAACAGGTTGTTGTAAGTCAACCCGAGCTAATGATAGTAAAATGAAGAAGGACCAGCCCTGGCAGTAAACCTGAGCAGTAGTAAGCGCAGTTGGCTAGAAATAGACTATCAAAGAGCTGCTCGGGGCACTCAAGTGTAGTCTAGAAGGAGGCTCCTTGTAGGCGTGTACTAGTGACAGAAGCACTCCATTGTAGAGACGAATAGAGAATTCACTTGTTTACATAAATTCTATCAAAATACAAGTTACAATTCACAGCTGTATGAAGAGAAAGCGGGTTAAGGTGTAAATATATTCATTGAATGATTACCCTATCAGCTAAACAATAGAATTGTTAATTAGTTCATTAGTGACCTCCCCAACCTAGGCTATGTGCGGATCGAGGAGAGGCTGTTCAGCTGATAGCACAGAATAATATGCCTTCATAATTTTATACTGTAAATACTGTTATATTATTATACATAGCACCTTCAAGGATTAGTAATGTGGTCGTGAATCCTAAATACGATCGGAAATTTGAACTGATTACCATCACTTTGACTTGGCAACAGCTGGTAGGTTTTTTAAACAATAGCTAAAAATAACATTCTGTAAATGTGAGTTCAAAATGACAAGAAATAGCAAATGTAAATGATATTGTTCTTCAATTTGTTTCACTTTTGTTATACAGATATTTGTTTGTCCAACTTTGCTCTACAATTATGAAATCGTGCTGAAGACTGACCTTATGAATGTTATTAATACCACTAATGTAATATGTGGTCCAAGAACAGATACAAAACAGTGTTTTTTAGACCTTACAATATCACCACCCGTATATGACAATTATATTGTGGAAATCACTCCAGTGAATGTACACCAAGGAGATATCAGAGGACCAAATTATTATTCTCCAAGAATTAGTGAGAACTTATAACAAGTTACAGTAGCAATATAAAGCTAACTTTTCACACAGTAATGGTTTTATGTATCTCATATCAATACCAGATTTAAACAATATACATTTTACTTTAGATATTATGTGATACCTAAAACCAATACTAAATACTACTGTAGTAATACATAATATGTTTATCCATATGCTCGATTACTACAAGTGTGCAGCAAATGAATGTAAGAGCCTAGAATTTTACAAAAGTGAATAGCATTCATTATGTATATCATATAGACAAGCAAATTAAATATGATCTGACCCTATTCAATCAAGTTTGTTGCGGATTGATTCTATGTATTATCAGAATGATTTTAAAATAATAGACATGAGTGTAAGACAAAGTTGTGCAGTAAAAATATTAGGATTCATGTAGTATAAATTGAAATTACAATAAAGCTATAATATTAATATGTTATTATAAACAGATGGAACTGTAGCATCCAATTCCAAGCCAATTATTTCTCTTGTTGCGTCTAGATGTCAGCAATCCATTACATGTGTATCAAGTATCCACGGACATTGTGAAGTGCTACTGGACAGTATTCTAGCCATCCAGTTATGTATTGGAAGCTGACCAGATATGCAACTGGACAGTATTCTAGCCATCCAGTTATGTATTGGAAGCTGACCAGATATGCAACTGGACAGTATTCTAGCCATCCAGTTATGTATTGGAAGCTGACCAGATATGTAACTGGACAGTATTCTAGC
>WLWI01002345.1_pt1 | contig 16350 bp, 10 predicted proteins | sample 6701501 | NCBI WGS metagenome assembly WLWI01 (sample SAMN12718690, study PRJNA515312) | sponge metagenome | isolation source: marine sponge | host: Mycale hentscheli | place: New Zealand: South Island, Marlborough, Capsize Point | collected 2014-11-01
ATTTTATACACTGTTATATGCATGACTTGTTCAAGGTGTCAGCTGCATCATGCTGTTTCACTGGTCCAGCCCCTCCCTCCTGTCAGTAGCTATAGATTATTATTCTGCAAAGTCTAGAGTACAGCAACAATATTTCTTAGTAACACAAGATTAACAAATAAAAACAGTAACATTTATTTTAATTTGTGAATTACAAGGTTAAAATAGTTGTAAGCAAAAAAAAAAAATTAACATAAAAGGTGAGAGTGTAAAATTCATCTTTATAAAATCATCATTCAACTTGTTACAGAAGAGTTTCCTCACAAGAGGAATTGTAGATGAAGTAGAAATACAAGTGCCACGATAAATAATGACACTTACTAGCAACTTGGTTTTTTTCCTGGAGGAATACAATTATAGATGAAATAATTATAAATTTAAGCGCCATGGATGGCGGGCACTTACTAATTATTATTATTATTTATGCATGTATTATTAATGGTTGATACTGGGAAGCTAGTGGGAAATCTCGTGTATTTTTAAAGATATTTTATTTTACATTGTGTACAGGTGATGAGAGTCCTCCTATGGGCACTCCTTGCAAGAACAACACATGCAGTGCTGTAAGTGGGTTTAGTTTTTAGGGGTTCTAAAAAAAATTTTTCTTCTATTTTTCAACGTTGTAATTGTGCTTGGCTCAGTGGCGTAGTGTGTGTGTGTGTGTTGTGGTAGTGTGTGTGTGTTGTGGTAGTGTGTGTGTGTTGTGTGTATAACTTCGGGTGTGCTTGTTTGTGGGCTAGGTTTACGTGGGTCCAGACACTAACCTGACCACTTGCCAGCATCATCCTGGAATAGCCATCTTTCATGACGGGTAAGTTGCTGCTTCATTGCCAGCCTATGTATGTGTGTGCATGAGGATACGACAGTCAAATGCGATGATTATTAGGTACAAATACTGGAGTTGCTGCGTGAGACGAACGTCTGACTTTAACGAGTTCCAGAGACAAGAAGGCTGCACAGAGGGAGAGCACATCTGGTTCAAGGTAAGGTACTGCTTACTGCATGTGTGGTTGTGTAGCTCTCACTTGTATACAATAACTCCCTGCTATTGCCAGCTTTATTTGATGTTGCCTTTAGAAAAAGAGTCAGAATTGCCGCTATGACTGGCATCAGACTGGCTCTATGGTCACCATCACTGTGTATGCTAAGGCTTGTGTTCCTGACAGGTCAGAGGTGAAGGCCAATGCCACTAATGTAAGTGCCACTGTGGGCGGGGAGGGAGGGGGCGTGTTTTACTTTATGGTATATCGATCATTCTTTTGAAGTCCCTTAATTTAAACATGGAATGTAGTATAATGCTTTTCTTTTCAATGTCAATTAACTAAGATTTATTTCTGCTTTCCCTCTGCCCAGGTCTCTGTCAAACTTTTGTATAACTACGGGGAGAGTGAGTTTGAGAAGGACATCAACTTGTTTGGGGTAAGCTCCTCCCTCAGTCCCTCTCCCTCTGTCCGTCTGTGTGAGGTCTTCATGCGACTGTTGCATTTGGTATTACATCTTAGGTCATTGAGGTCACTAAGAGTCGGGTGGATATGATGGCCAACACTGTGGAGATCAAGATGAGAAAGGCGGAACCTATGAGCTGGTCACACCTCTTCTTCGCACCCCCAGTAAAGCCTGCATGACCTTTAATTTATAAGCTGTCAATAATACATTGGACTGATTAAATCATTCTTTTTAAGTATTATTGTTTTTGTTGTTGTTGTTGTTTTTGTTTGGTTTTTTGTTGTTTTTTTTCTATCATTTTTCAGCATTTTTGTCAAAATTTTTCTATAAGTTCATTAGCCAATAACTAATCTTGTCTCAGAAGTCACCGCTTGTAACAGAAGAGATTGGTATATATGCATTAAAGCATACTTGTGGGACACGAGTTTGTGTTAATCAGCAGGTGGGCGGAGAATCACAGTCAAATCTGAACACATTAAAGCAGTTGAAGGAGAGGTCCATGTTGTCTCCATCCTTTCCGTCACGCCTGCAGCAGTGATCCTGTCCAGCACAGCCACTGTGGTAGCAGCAGTCTCCACACATCATGCTCCAACACTTGCAGCCTGGCCCACACACACCCAGGCAGGACGGTCCTTTTGGGCAAGTCTTGCATGTTGTGGATTGTTTACCGTAGCTAGCAGCCGTGTTGATATAAGGGCATTTCTCTTTGTGCTGCCTCGTCTTGCTAAATGGTAGTTTGTACCAGGTTGATTTTTTTTGTTCTTTGTACTTGCAGTTTTTAGGAGACTCTGCCTGTGGTAAAAGTGAGCTCAATCGCATGGCCAGCACGTACAGGGTCATGGCTGCTCTGGAGTCACGCCCACTCAGTCCCCTCTTGCTCAGTTCCATGGCCAACTCTCTCAGCAGCTTGGTTTCACTCCTGTACAGCAATCTGGTGAGGTCTTGTTTTATTCTCTGGCGGGTGGGCAACTTGAGAGCTTTCTTTAGCCACACCAGTGAGATTTTCTTCGCCAATCCTTTTAGTATGTATTTTTTCCAGGCGGGAGGGACCAGGTACACGCGGTCTACAACGTGATGGTGGGAGCCCTTGAGGTAGGGAGTCTTGGCTATGATGTAATGTGAATTGAGGATCGAAACACAGAGAACATCTGGTGCCAGAATTGTTATGTTGAGTACATTTTCCCCCCAGTTAGAGTTCACCGAAATAAAATTATTGGCTTCACTTTCTACCTTAACTCCTTCGCCTGTAGGACTCTGGTAGCTGGATTTGATGGTGCCTCTGGTCACCTTGACGTCATCCAGACCATGTGTATGCTTTACACCGCCAGCTGTGGCCAGAATGGCTGTGAGAGTCACCATCATGCAAGTTAGCAGAATGGTACGCTGGTGGGCATATTGTAGTATGGAGTAGCACTCTAAAGTCATTAATGCTGTGAATGTTGGAAGAACATAATGCAAGTAGACAGGATAAGGCTTCTTTTTATACTCGAGGAGATCTAGTGTTTATTATTTTACAGGGAATAGTGAAACAATTCTATCAGAGGCGCTACTCCCTCCCCCCCAGTCCTTGCAATATTGTTGTTCTGCTCCTCTGGGACTATGAAGTAATGCTTCTGTTTTATGTAGGACAGTTCTGTTGAACAGTTCCCCTTTTAAGTAGAGAGTGTCTTTTAGATAGCGATTACAATAGATTTATTTACTGCAAAGATAATGATTACAGAAATCAAGCGTGAGCAAAAACACGGGAAAGGAATATCAACACCGTCTAAAAATAGAAAACAATTAATGGTGATGTAATAGGTTCAACATTCAGGTAAGTATCGTTAGGAGAATTGGGTGATTCCTTTTCCAACAAGTTCTGCAATATCCAATTGCGACAGTTTCATGTGCTAAATTGATAAATGTGATAGCTGCCGGTGAGAGTTACAAAACTGGTCATGCTACTTGTTATCCATTCTCACTGGAAATTGGGTGGCAATTGACTTGATGTATTGCAGGATGGGCTGAAAGTTGTGGGTACAATAAACAAACAAAACAAAAAAAATACCAGCATTGGGTTCATTTGTGGAGTACACAATATCAGCCATTGGTAGCCATTAGCCTTCACTTAGCCTCTCATTAAATTAGCACCCTCATCCTTTAATTAGTTAATAATTGACTTTATTTAATTTGATACAAAAGTGTTTGCATACAAGTAACTATGCAAATGCCATGGAAAATCAAAGTTGAGGAATCAAATAAAAAATCATTAATTACAGTGACAAAATGATCGATAACCAGGAAACAATGATAATGGGCTTGATGGACTACATATAATAATTGGCTTATAAATAAGAACATTAGTGATATGTTCTGAGGTTGATTCTGCGAATCCTCTGCACTTCAGGAATCTCATAAGTCCGTACTTTCACCATCTTGGCCTGCTTCCCATTGAGCATGTCTGGTAAAGTTGAACACTTCCGCTTGGCTTCAGCTGAGCGTGACACTAATCTGGTAGTGGTGGTCACCGGAACTTTACTTTCTGTGCTATGGGGAATTTCGAGATTGTTGCGCATTGAGCGTGACTTCTCTGTCCTGTGAAACTGAGAAGGTGAAGCAGTCGTTTTGCCACTGGCCTGAGACTCCCAAGCTTCCTTTCTTTCAGTAGATGTTGGAGCGGAGGAGAGCCATTGTTTGTGTATAGATGCACGTTCATCTTCCTGACTCGATACAGGAGGAGGAGTGTTCTCTGTGGTTGTTGCTGAAAATGAGGCCGAACCAGCAGCCATGGACTCTTCTTCTCCCATTAACTTGTGCAGGATCTTCATGGCTTCCTTCTCCGACGTGCTCTTGGAGCGCTGTCTGATGGGAGGAAGCTGGGCAACCTGCTGAGGGATGAGACCCAGCTTCACCTTCGCATACTCGATGTCCGCATCCAAACGGTCTTTCTCGGTAGCTCTCTCATTGGCCCTATAGAGCTCTGTGAGCTTCTCCACTCTGGAGTCTCCAGACTTGGGTCTGTGTCTACTACTACTACTACTACCTTTCACAGAGGAGGATCTGCTGCCATATGAAGTTGAAGGAGAAGGCACTTGGGAAGAAGAGGAAGATGAATAGAGGGTAGTGGTGGTCATTGAAGATGGCGGTGGATCTGTAATTGCAGATGCTGATACTGAGGAAGGCGATATTGAAAAGTCCGCAGGGAGGCTCTGTACCAGATTGGATGTGCGGTCCTTTGACGTGGAAGTAGAAGCAGAAGCATCATGTGATACAGGAGGCTGCTGCTGCTGCAAGCTTGCCTGCTTCTGGTAGGTAGAGAGGTGCCGTTTGCTGCTGCCAGCATCGTAAGAGTGAGGCCCAACGATGCCAGTCCCGAGGTGGTACCTGCTCGGTATGTTCACCTTGACCGGAGAGCTGACTTCCTTAATCTTGTCTCGGCGGCTCAGAGTCCTGCTGGGAGCTGACTCTGTGTCAGAGTTATATCCATTGTTGTTAACCCTGGCAGGATCCTGGTCGTGGTGGCTCATGGTTACTTCCAACGTGAGGTTCCTGGTGGTCCCGACCCCACCAATGGCACCACTGATGGCAGGAGATGCTCCAGAAACTGCACCCATGCTGTGACCACCAACCTGGTGAGGCAAGCTCTCCAAATGAATGTCGCACTCAGGGCGGTCGTCGATGCCGGACTCCTCTGTAAGACTCATGAGACTGTCTCCTTGCTGGGTGTTCAGAAAGGCCCTGTAGTTAGAGCTGTTAGAGAAAGTAGTGGGAGTGTCAGAAACCTCGCTGCCTTCCGGTCTTTTCCTGTCTTGAAGCTTCTTCTGCACGCGCTCCAAGGAATCCTGGCCAGACTCTGACCCAGCTGGCGTGTAGAGGATGTCCTCTCTGGTGGGTGTGGCTTCATGCACCCCCACAATCACCCTGTTGTCCAGAGTGTTGAATGTACTGGTGCTGGTAGAGCTTGCTGAAGAAGGCGTGGAGGGAGGAGGGATTCCCATTCCACTTCCAGCTCCACTCAAGTTGTATCGCTCACTTATGGCCACCTTGAGAAACTCTCCATCCACCTTGCTTCCTTGTCGAAGGATATCTGAGGAGTCTGAATAACCACTTCCTCCAGCAGGTGCAGCCCTTCCCGTCGCGGAATTGGCATACGTCTGTGGACTGCCGTTACCAGTGTAGGAGCTTGGGACGTTGGTTAAGATTGGTCGGGTGTGGAGTTCATCCTTGGTGGAGTTAGGGACTTCGAGCCTCATGTGGTATTTGCCACTAGAGTGGAGGTCTCCACTTTCATCAACTCTCGTTCTAGCCACCAGATTAGGCCTCAACTCCTCAGCTTCCAGTGGCGATAGAGTGTCGTAGAATGAAGATGAGGCCGGGATGGTTTTGACGGGTCTCTCCACATCTTTGCACGTGAACGAGTGGGCGTGTTTGCGTAAGCCACTCTTGGCATGTGAAGAATCGCGCCTGGTATACAGTTCTTTGCTCTGCTGTATCCTCTGCATCATCTTTGGCGAGTAGCTATGTGTGGAGGAACCGAAGGACGAGTTTGAAGAAGAAGGTATGATAAAGTCCCTGGACTGGAGCAGCTCTTGCGTGGCAATGGACTTCCTCCGGTGCTGCAAATTGTCGACGGTGGGCCTGATCGAAGCTGGAGGAGGGACAACAGCTGAAGTAGTTCTGGCATTTTTTGATGGTCTACGATAGACCATGTCATTGGGACCGTGCAACGAACTGGATCGCTCTGGTACACGCCCCTTTTTTATCCTCTTTGGAGAAGGCTTTTCCACACCAGCAGAGAAACCACCCCCGATTCCGACACCACCACCACCGTTGGCGAATGAATCCGGGTGGTGGATGTGCTGACCAGAGGTGACAATGGTGCCTCTCTTACGGACCTGCCGCGGCGGCTTGGAAGAGGAAGACGAATTGGTCTCGAAACTGTTATTGCTGCTCTGGTTGCTTGGGGTGTAATCGTCCATCTGAGAGATGTGCGACAGTTGAGAATCGCTGACAGTAAGGCCACTCCTTCTTGCTCTCAGAAGGCTGTTGGTGTTGCCAGCCTCGACATTGTTGTGCTGGAAGTTGTGTCGATGATGGCAGTTGCGATGTTCTTCATCGATGTCAACAGATGCAGACTCCTCACTGATCGACGAGTCGATACTGTCGCTCCGTTTGTGACCAGCCAAGTACTTTCCCCCGATCTTGGCCCCGTCATCCACCTTGGTGGGGACAAACTGCTTGGTAGTGGGGGCACTTATGGTGTAGTCCATTTCCATGTTCTCCACTGGACTGGGTGGAAGTTCTGCCTGTTTGTACAAGACGGGAAGCTCCGCCCCAAATATATCCGGACAATGTTCTATGAAGAACTGGATGAGAGGGGGCACCTCGTTCTTGATGACGTCTAGCCCGGAGCTCGGCCACAGCATGCTGGGAGCAAAGCAGATGGCCAAGTTGACTGAGGTCATGCCATTGACATCTGAGGACTGTGAGATATGGTGGAGGAGGGGCATCAGGTAGCGCAGGAATAATTGGTTCTCATTAGGGAGACGGAACACCACCCTGAAACAAGACAAACAAATCAAAACCTCGTCCAGTGCACTCCAATGTGGATTAAAATTCCACAACAGGCACACCAAGTACACAGAATTTCTCTGCCAGTTGTTATCAACTGCAAATACTGCTAACTCAGCACTTTTAGAATCGAAAACAGCAACAAAACTTACTTCTGAATCTGCTGGATCCTCGTCTCGCGATCTTCACAGTCATTAGTAGCCACAAACTCTGTGTAGCGACTGGACTGGAGAATGCCCCCTGGGACATTCCTTAACAAAGTCTTCAATAGAGCTCCCACTTCGTGAATGGTACAGTCATACATCTTCACCTCCACCCCTGAAGCAAAATATTTAACACAAACACCTATGAAACAACATGAATGTTTAACTAAAACAACAACAACTACTAATAATACAAGTTTAAAAAGCTTTAAAATTCCTCGGTAAGCTAGAAGGGAGTGTGTGTATGTTAGTTTGTGCAAGTGTGTGTGTGTGTGTGAAGACGTACTCTTATCAATGGCATCCATTAGAAATTGGACTCGAGTGTACTTAGCATTCTGTCTGAAAATGCCTCTAGTCACTGGACCCTCGGTAAAAAGCCGAACAAGGATTTCCTAATAGTAAAAATGAAGGAGGAAAGAAAATTTGACCCACAAATACAATATACAATATACATACTATACATTGGAGGAAGAGAAAGAAAGAAAGCAACAAACAAACAAAGAACGATTGTTATTCCTAATCTACAGTTGACTTTACAACAACACATGTTAATTAACACTGTTATTAAGTTTACCTGAAGGACATCTGGTAGCTCGTTGTTGACTATAACCATGTCCAACGGGGCACCAAACACACGTGGAGTCTTGGACGACCTCGCATTCCTCGTTCTGCTGAAGATGGATGATATCTTGGACTTCTTCAGTTGCTTAGAAGAAGCTAAATAAAGATTAAAAAAAATACATTAAAGTTTTTTCAACCTAAGCTACTGATAAAAGCAAAATTAGCTTCCAACAATAATGACAAAAAAAAGAAAGAAAAAAACAACAAAAAAACAAAACAAACAGGAATGTCTATAATGGTGAACAGATTGCAAAAGGGGAAGATAGACATGCAAACAAACACCTGTGTGTATGTATGTGTGTGCACATGTAATGTGTCAAGACATCCGCTGGTCTCATGTGGCTAGAAATTGTGTTAGGAACACTCCATCCATCCACACACACAGCACATTTCTCCTTCCCCATACACACAGCTGCTCCCCGAGGGTAGGGGCAAATGAGACTGGCAGGCTGCCACAGGTGCAGCCATTCGTGGTCAAACAATAACTCACTCAGCATTTGAGGTGGCTCCTTCCTCTTGATGACAAATTGAAGCTGAAACATCTTGTCAGAGAAGTCCGGCCGGTGTCTGTTGTGGTAGGTTTGGATGGCAAACGGATACTCATGACCTGCAGGAAAACAAACATAAAAATAAACACAAATAAAAAACAAAAACAAACATTGCTTACATAATACGCACACACACAAAGAAAACAAATACGGGTCACTGGAAAAAGTTGTAGCCAAATGACACCACTTGCATCGGTACTTCACTTACCCACAAGCTGCATGACCTCATCCTTGGAGATCTTTACAAAGAACTGGCAGTTGGACTCAGACACCTGCACACACACACACACACACAGACACACACACACACACAGTGACAATTTGCACCACATGAAACAACAAGCAATGCTGTACTGAACTATTTGATACATGATCGCCTGTCATGTGACATACTGTAAACTAATGCCTACATGCGGATCGACTTACTGCAATGTTCAAAGCTTCCACAGCCTTGCGCAAAAGGTCCCGGGACTGATCCTTGCTAGTGATGGATATCCAATATGGAGTCGGATTCTAAACGAAAAAAATAAATAATAATAATTGAAAAAATCACCTAACACTCTAGCACTATATTCTACATATCTAGAATGTAAAACTTCTCATACATGTGGTCACAGGTAGACACACTTACAGAAGAATTGGTAAGATTAAGGACTTGGACAGACGTTTTGTCGTAAGACTTCCTCTGAGCAGTCGTGTACCTAAAACAAAATGACAACATGAACATGTTTTAAACAATGGAGGAAAGAGCAGCCTCTTGAACTGGCTTGGCAAAACCCACTAGGAGTAGAGAATTGGTATCAATAGCAACTGCCATGCAGTTTACAATGATTTATGTAAACATTATCGAAGAAAATTATTTTTTAGTTGTGATGGGTACATAGTTTGGAATAGCAGGGAAGTGGAACGTGTAGAAGCAGAAGGGGAGAAAGGTGTGTGTGTGTGTGTGTACAATTCTAAGAAGGCAAGGGCAGGTATATTTGTTTGTTTGAAAACACCAGCACTTGATCCCACAAACAACTACAAACGGACTTGAGTATCGCCAGGGACAACAAATATGGACAACAACAAAGGAGAGCATAAACAAACACTAGCATCAAATAAATCTGCATTGCCATACATTATGTAAAGTGTACCACAGCAATTCAAGGCAGAGGAAGCGTTTATCTTCAAAGCATACATTATCCACAAATATCCTGTCTCTCTAACACACTGCACTGACAGCTTACTTTGTGAGTAGACTGAACCACATGGTCTTCTCTCCAGGAGTAGTGAAGGAAGCCAGGTAGTTGGTAAAGGGCCAGCCCAAGATGAAGTAAGTGTCCGGGATCAAGACCGTCTCCAGGGACTTGTCCTGACACTCGGCCACCCACACCTCTGACAGTCGCACTTGGACTTTCCGCTTGAACTCTTTTAGCTGTGACCTGTTTGAGACAAATGATACAGAGAGCGAGTCGATTACATAATTGGCTCCATCAACTTCCAAGCTGGCTCAAACCAGCAAGGCCAGTGCCAGAGTTATTAATAAAAATATTATCTCGACTATTTAGTGATGTAATTTCTAGGAATACTGATGCCATCTAATAATTGACTACACCCCCTTTTTTGGAAACACCACACCCCCTTTCTTAAACTCACTTGTGCTTCACTGGCTTGGAGATAATGAGCAGGTCGTCAAAAAGGAACAAGTGACGCTCGTGGGCTTGCAATCCCTGCAAACAGAGCTCAAGTCAATTCAAGCAATTTATCCACCAAGATTATCTAAGTTTAATTAACTACCAATTAGAAAAAGCCACGAAGTCATCCAGTGCTAGCTCTACTCATGCCATAACAAAGTTTACCAACTTGACCAAATTTGATGTGCATGCAACACAAATGGGTCACACGACGATCATCTTTCCTGGTGCATGCATGCACACACACACACACGAACTGTTCCATGCCACACACAAAACTCGGCAAGTTTACAGAGAAAACCCGTGACCCTTTCACACAACTGTACTTGCTGCCATTTGCCTGTGAAAGGAAATACTTCTAGAACTTGTATCAGTTACACACTCCACCTGAACTACTCTGATATCACATGAGTACAGAAAACAAAACTACCAGGAAAATTAGACAATATCGAAAGAATAGGATATGACAACACCAACGACTGGCTCGAGAAATGCAATAGCCAAAAAGCCACAAATAAAATGTGCATAATGTGCATGTACAGCAATCTACTAGACTTCAGTTCAGTGCAAAGTGACTATACGTACATTGCAATCCAATCAATGTAAATGGAATGGCAAGCATACATTGTAATCTTAATAAACTCACATGTGCAGAGAGAATTCTGACCGGGCCTTCTGAAAGATACAGTCTGACTTTCTGCTTGGAGTCTGTTTCATCTTGAGGGGGCGGTGAAGTGATGGCGGGTGACGACCAGGCCTGGGGAGGAGTCTTGATTTGCCGTATGGGACCACTCGAACTGCTGCGATTGGATTTTCTCTTGGCACCAGAGTGCACCTGCAATCACAACATGAAAGAAAGTCTTGTTGAGGGTTGGACTCCAGGCAAAAGACTGGTTTTGTATAAAAGGAGAAAATGCCGGCTTATTTGCAGTCACTGGACAAGCTCAGAGGCCTAAAATGGAATCCATTATGTGAGAATTCCTTAGAGTATTTCACAGTCTGTAGCCAATAACTGTATAGTCAACTTAGACACTTGCTTGCTCGCCAATGGGGCAAGACAAGAGAGCTACAACAATCACACTGGTTCAGTACTACAAGGAATAATGATGTTTATAAAGACGAGCTATATCTGCCTCTCAACGATGTACACACATGCACACACTGGGTACATGAAATGAAGCTAAGACCACTCTTGATTAGGAAAAAAATTAACAAATTACCGAACCATTATTACTAGTACTTACTTGAATGTATTACTCCAGGCATATACACAACACACACACACACACAATCTCATGCAGGACATACCTCGATAACTTCCAGCGGTTGAAAGAGACCAAGATTTTCATGGGGGAAGCGAGTCTGGACCTGTTCTAACTTCTGTTCATTCTGAGTTTGGTTGAGTTGGTGCTCCCGTGCCTTCACCATCTACAACAACAACAACAACAACAACAACAAATGAATCATATCTCATGGCAATCATAAAAAGCAATGCACAATTGGGTATTGAGTCAAAGACAACCACGAGTAAGTCTTGCGCAATCACCTGAGTGACCCTTGTGATGGTGTATCTGAGATCATGATAGTCAGGGTGGTCCTTGGGAGTCAATCTGTACAGCCTCATCAATATCTTGTGATACTCGTAGATGCGTTGGACCTGACACACGCATGCACACATACATACACACAACATAGCATCATATGTACAATACAAACACGTATAATTTTATAAAGCAATTAAGATGATGGAAGAGGTATCCGGAGTGAACCAGAACTGGAAAGGACGACACTAACCGAGTTAGTCCGTGACACTCTGCCTCTTGTTATTGCCACCACACCTAACCTACTTCCTATAGCAGTAATTTAAAACCGGCAGACCCAAAACCAGTCAGAGAAAGGCCTCAGGGTAAACAAGGATATCAACTGCATTGTGTAATACACACACACGCCTGCTTTAAAATGGGGGAGGGCCGACCAGGAGAGTTCACCATCACTCCAGGGCAGGTCAGTACATTCTTCTCCCAATTCTGCCACATGCATTGTTCAATGTACAAGAATTGAATGGAGACACAGTGTGTGTGTGTGTGTGTGTGTGTGACTAACAAGCTGTGAAAATGTATTCCTAGAGCAAGTGGGCATGACAACGCACAAGCTCCTGCAATGCAATCATCATAATCCACCTCCTATTAGTACCTCCCAGACACGACCGGCTTGCTATTTCACACGTGTGTGTGTGTGTGTGTATACTGGTGTATACATGATTATTTATATTGACTATTTCAATCATACCACTTGAACTAGGCATGGAGAAGGTAATGATGAGGACAGCTCATTACAGCCAACAATTTGTTAAAAAATAAAAATAAAGCTTGTCTATAAAGTTCCTTCAAGTAGTATTTCATAAAATTAGAAACAAACAATGCAACAGTGATCCTCAATTTAGTATGGAACTCACAGGTAACAGCATGAGTGACTCCAGCGTGTGCATGGCCGCTCCACGCTTCATTTCCAGGAACCTGTTGAAGGAGCTATCCATCCCTCTTTTTTGTTTCAGCAGCCTTGAGACACGACACCGAGCAAGAAGAAGAATAGAGAAAAGGACAAAGGAAGGAAAGAAGGAAACCCAACATAAATATATGATTGCATAACATACTCATATGCATAACCACATTGTGTGTGTGTGTGTGTGGTCAATGAACTAACTACATTATGCTCCGTCGGTCTAAACTTGATTATAGCTATCGCGCCTTAACCACATCCATCCAATAGCGTTGATTGAGTAACAAATCGAATCCCCCATCATCAGACAAGTCTAAACACCGCATGATGATACAAACCCTCTTCTTCCCACCATCTCATGTTTATTGAGTCAGTAGGAAGACTTACAACAGCCCCTCATCCGTTCTCACCACAACCAACACTTACTTGCAAGCCTTGGTATAGCTGGTGCTGTATTCAGAATACATATCCCAGAAGGACTGGTACTGCTTGAATAAACCACCTGGAAACAAACAAATGCAAAATCAAACTAATACATAGCAAACAATAAACAAATAAACAAAAATAGATTCAATAAATTAACAAATATTTATTTTTCACTCTAAATGAAACCAGGATGGACATGGATTTATAGCAATGACCTCACATCCTACATCGGTATATACTCGTGAGTGCGTATCTTGAGTGGGTAGGTGCAAAGTTGTTACAAGCTTCCTAAATAAAGTTTTCAAAAAAAAAAAAAAATACGACCTAAGGTGCAGCAAGTGTGAACCGATATATGACTCATTCTGTATGCCACTCCCATATCCTATGAAGTGATACATTCTGACCCATGCCATACACATGCGCGCACGCACACACACACACACACACACACAAGACTAGCAGGAGGAAGGTTTGAATCATACTGTAGATCAACAGAAGAAGCCACTACAATGTATGCAGGCCACATATATACATTTGTACAGAGAAAGTCAACACAAGAAAATATAAAATTTAAAGCAATTACTAGAAATTAAAAAGGAGGGGAGTTTAATTTTTTTAAAAGCCAAGAAATAAAGGACACAAAAAACATGTGTAAAAGTAGATAAGGAGAGAAACCGGGCAATAAGTAGGTGGATGGAATGTACATGTATACTTGCAGATATTGATCATGTCCTTTACATGCCTGACACACACAAGTGGAACTGTTACTTCCTGCTGCCGAACAAAATACTTAATCCAGTAACAAGCGAGCGAAACAAGGAGACCACCAGTCTCAAGCCTCAGCAATGCTGCTCACTGTCAACAAGGAGACCACCAGTCTCAAGCCTCAGCAATGCTGCTCACTGTCAACAAGGAGACCACCAGTCTCAAGCCTCAGCAATGCTGCTCACTGTCAACGAATGACCCATCACAATCCAGACATGTCACACCAACACTAATGCTGTGCAAGCGTAATAATAATAATAATAATAATAATAATAATAATAATAATATTAAGCAGCAATTTTATTTCAGTATTACTGTGAATCTTTGACCCAAGAATAATTAAATAGTTTGACCTTAGTGATCTCTACTTCAATTTCTCTATTGTTAGATCTCAAGGGGAAAAAAAAAAAGAATAAAAAAAAATTGTCATGAAAATAGAAAAGGGTGGAGATCCGGTGCAATAAATCAACTACAAAGTGCGGAAGTTTCAAACGGCTCAAGTCATAACCAAGTTTCCCCAACACCTTCTAGATAAAAGGCTGACACATTTCTCCCACTTGGAGATCCTAATTCACTTAGCCATGCTCTGAGGCTACAGCACAAACACTATCTGAAGGCAACAAATGCAGGGAATGCCGCACCAGTGAAGTTATTCGTAATGAATGTCTCTCGCTCGCTGCAAACATGGACTTAATGGCAGACGAGTGCAGGCCAGGCCAGGCCGCTCTCACATGCATGGCCTCTGTACCCAGAACATTTCTTTGAATCTATTACAGGTGTCATGCCACTTTTATGGGATTCAAACTTCACAAGGCCTAAAAAATGTAGCCATTATCAACCTCTAATCAGCTGATACTTCCTTTAGTCACTTGATCTCCTCCACCACCACAATGTCTGCTGGTAAGCACAATGAATACATACATGCAAACCGAGATGTACAAATAAAATAATAATAATAATAAATTAATTAATTAATTAAAAAAAGTAGGACAAAAACAGCTTGGATTCATTTCCAGGAGCGAAACAAGACACAGCGGCTAGGTAGAAACACACGATAAAAGATGCCTCATGTATATCCTCCAGCTACCACACCCACTGCCCTATGAAATATATAAATACTGAAACTGAGCAAAACATTCACAGACCGTCAAGCTCCAATGTGCTGGCTTATTAGCTACATTGCCAGTGATTTGATTTGATTTGATCTGATGGGATTAGCTCAACAGGGCGAACAGATCACGAGCAAACATGCATCATTACATGTTACGTGATCTGTCCAGCCTGTACCACACATGTTAGGAATGAAACAGCTCCTGGCTGTGGAGTAATCCCGTGCCAATGAAAAACAACATCAGACATGACCACAAGGAAAGGGGAAAAGTAATTTCTTGTGGAGTTGGTTACATGATATCAAAAACACTGCCACAATGGGATCAGGTATACACAGAATGGGAAAATAAGTTTTTTCCTGTAAAAAATGCCACACACAATTAAGCTATGTGACAGCTAGAGTTACAAAAAGGGCAAAATCATGAAATCAATCCATCAACTCTACAGTGCCAAGTCTCACAGCTATAGATTATCTGTTCCCACTCTCTCTCTCTCTCTCAACGTCAACGTCAACAACAGCAACACCTTGACGGATTGAACAACCCCTTACCTATCAGAGTGGTCCCTTTGTTCCAGTGCTTCACACATTGCTCCAACTACAAAATACAGGAAAAATACATTGGTATAAAGGTTTTAGACAACACGCACACACACGCACACACTGTAGACAGAAATGAACATGCAATATTAATCGATTCATTAATTTAACTAATTGCCTATTATTATTATTATTATTATCATTGTTATTATTTTTCCTTATTACTATTGTTATCATTACTACTACTATACTACAACAACCACTACTACTATTGATTTTTATAAATCCACCAAGCAATCATTTTCTACTGTCCTACACACAGGGGCATTCCACTTAATTACATCAACATTCCAGTGTTACTGGCAGAGCCACTGATCCGTGCCATCGACTAAACCAAAGGCCAGTGGCTATGGGATAAAAAGAATCAAGTCCTCCTCCCACATGCGCCTTTAAAGCCTTTGAATAGACTTGGGACGCCATATTTAGAACTCAGTATTCTCTGACCCCACGGTGGATAGCATTCCAGGTATGCAATCATAAACCCACAACTTCCCATCACTTGCATAACCATTTCATGGAAAATCATCACACACATGCACATGTGTGATTATATACATACATACACACATACACACATATATACACAAGTAAATGGAGTTTTTCATACACACACAAATTACCTCTGAAAAGAAGTTCATCAGCAAATCGCAGAGTCGACTCAGGGATCGAAACATTGTGTTCATTTCTGACTGAGGTAAACCATATTTCCTGTGGACAGAGGAGAAGGAGGAGGAGATAAGGGAGGGAGGATAAAGAGGATGGGGGGGGGGGGGGGGGGGGGGGGGGGGAAGGTAAAAAGGGGGGGGGGGGGAAAAAAAAAAAAAAAACAACCCCCAAAAACAAAAAACTTTTGGTAAAAAAAAAAACCC
>WLWI01002347.1_pt1 | contig 16348 bp, 14 predicted proteins | sample 6701501 | NCBI WGS metagenome assembly WLWI01 (sample SAMN12718690, study PRJNA515312) | sponge metagenome | isolation source: marine sponge | host: Mycale hentscheli | place: New Zealand: South Island, Marlborough, Capsize Point | collected 2014-11-01
ATCTCCAGTATCATTCCATTGCTTTAACAAACTGATTCCGTCGATATCTGGCATCCATATATCCAGCAATATGAGGTCGGGAGTGGTTTTTTCGCGCTGGGCATTGGCCTCTTCGCCATTATTGGCAAGATTAACCTCAAAACCTTCGTCTTCAAGTATTTCTTTTACCAGACTACAAATATCTGGTTCATCGTCGACGACTAATATGTTTCCTTTGTTCATGTGCGATTCTTTTTTATAGTCTTATTATAGCAGTATACAATTTAATAGGATCGTCCAATAACGCCAGTCTTACGAGACATTTTTAGTTATTTGTTGCTGCATATTATCAGTATATTCGGTAGTTGCCATAGGTAAACGAATAACAACGCTTGCACCACGCATATCGGGATTGTTTTCCATCCAGACGATCCCCCCATGCTCTTCGATAATTTTCTTCACAATCGCCAGCCCTAAGCCGGTGCCTTTGGCTTTTGTAGTGACATAGGGTTCAAATATAGTACCGATAATGTCCTCCGCTATACCGGGACCTGCATCTCTTATCCTTATTTCCAGAAAATCCACACCTGTTTTTGTAATACGTTGCGTGCTAATCGCGAGTTGTGTACTGGTTTCGTCAGCCATTGCATCAAAGGCATTTTTCAGCAGGTTATTAAAAACCTGACGCAATCGGCCTGGGTCTGCTTTGATGTTGGGAATATCTGAGGCCAACTGCATTTCGATAATACTTTGCTCATCTAAAGTTGAGTAGAGATCCACGACTTCCTGGATTAAGGCATTCACATTCATAAACTCAGGTGAAGTCGCCGGAGAGCGTGCATAATCGGAAAACGTATTGACCATATCTTTCATGGCTTCTACTTGATGCACAATGGTATTGGTTAGTCTGTTTAAAGTGTCGACATGTTCATCTTCCAGCGTATCCAGGTACTTGTGTCGCAGTCGTTCGGCCGCGAGCTTTATTGGCGTGAGTGGGTTTTTGATTTCGTGCGCAAGACGCCTGGCCATTTCACTCCAGGCCGCATCACGCTGGCCCTGAACCAGAGCAGTAATATCGTCAAATACAATAACGTAGACTTTTTCTTCGACTTCACTACTCAGCGCCAGTGAAGTACCGCTACACATTAAAATCTGCCTACCACTGGCGCCGAAAAGAGTTATTTGCTCACGCCAATCGCCTCGCTTATTCAGATCGGCCGATATACTCGATATGAACTTCTCAAGGTAAGGGTAATTTGAAGCAATATCTGCCAGGGGTTTACCGATTAAGCTCGTAATATCAGCCGCTAAAATCTTACCGCTACTGATATTTGCCGTACGCAGGGTTTTCTCTGTGTCCAATACAAGCACACCTGAAGATAATCGGCCAAGCACGGCTTCCAGGTAAGTATGCTGTGCCTCTGCTTCCTGTTGACTTCGACGCACCGCGTCACGAGCGCTGGCGATCTTGCGTGTCATCTGGTTAAAGGAGGCAATCAGGAAACCAAGCTCATCTTTGCTAGTGACTGGTAACTGCGTATTGTAATCCCCTTCAGCGACTAAACGCGTCCCTTCCGCGAGGTCTCGAATTGGTGCTGCCAGTCGCTTCGCCGAATAGAAGGCTGCCCATACGGCAGAGAAAATACTGAACAGGAGAACAAGTGTCAGAATCATTATAAAACTCACTTTCAGTTGTTCTCGGAGATAGGAAAGCTCTTTATATTTGATATAAGAACTTTCAACGTTTTTCGCTAACTCATCTATACGAGGCGTAACAGGAAATAATGCAAGGATAATACGCGCGCGATCGTTAATATCCAGAGCAGGTACGTTAACTACAACCTGAATGGATAAACCAGAGTCGCGTATGGTGTCCAGTCCAATATAACTACTACCCTGTTGTACCTGAAACAGGATTGCCCCATTGGCCTGGGTCGGAACAAAACTTAACCTGTCGCTTGTACTTGAGGCAATCAGGGTGCCCTGTCGTGTCATTAGTGTGAATTCTTCCGCACCAGATCTTATTCGGAACTCATCGATCTCAAAAGGTACGGCTGCGTTGTTAATTTCGGTAAACTCCTGTGCAATCTGCTCAGTTTGTTTAAGTATTTCTTTCATGCGCAGATCGAGAGCCAAACGGCTTAGTTCCAGTGAATCATCCAGTGCTTGTTCAAACCGAAGATCAAACCAGTTATCAATACCTCTGTGGAGAAAATCGAGAGAAAAATAATACACGATCAAAACTGGTGTAACAGATAGGGCAGCCAGCATAACAACCATGCGAATGGTCATCCTTGAACCTGGCACGCGCTGTCGTAATTGGCGGCTTAGATGTCTCAGGTTCACCCCGATTAGAATCGTAAGTGCAATCAGACCAATAGTAATAAAAATTAGTAAGCCTGAATAAAGTCGATCAAATAATTCAGAGTTTTGTAAGGCTTCGCTCATCATCACAAGCGAGGTAAGCATAAAAACAAATAGACCTATACCCGTTATAAATATTAGGCGGCCACCCTGTTTCATTTCACTAACCACTCATACCAGGGGCTTTCTGCATACCATTGAGGTGAAAAATACGCGATAGGTCGCATTGGCGGAGGCAGTGCTTCAATATCCAGTTCCGCTTTTAAATAGCCAATGTATGTAGCGCTCGGGTCAATGGTTGATATATCAAATAGAAAATGTTCTTTGATACTACCAAGTGCACGAAGGGCTTCGTCCAGATATTGAAACTGTTCTTTTTGTTCTGAATTGAGATTGGTTAGAAGATAATGATCGCTGAGCGCAAGACGCTCAAGCTGAAAAGTAACAGTCTCATCCCTAACCACAGGATCCCAGAGCCAATTACGCTCACGCTTTACTTTAATATAGGTGTCGATTCTCAACGCAACACCGTGAGCGAGAGCCGTCAAAACTTCATCATCAAAATTGTATTCGATAAATGCGTCAACTTGATATTCTTCTCCGACTAATGTGCTTGTAGCAAACTCTATTGTGACGGAGCTGGCCTGAGTTACGGGCGACAAGCAAAGAAACACCATGTAAGCCACTATTGGCCCATAGCCTGCTAATTTGCGATCCCTAAACTGGTCTTTTTTCAAGTACAACATAATAAAATCCGTCTGTGCCGTCCTGCGTCGGCAAAGTTTGCCTGCCAAATTCAGTTGCCACCCCCCACTTGGCGTTTATCTTTACTAAGTCGACATCATCATGCTTGTCAATAAGCTTTTCAATCTGAGCATCGTTTTCCTGTTTAAACATCGAACAGGTAGAATAAACCATTCTGCCTCCTTGTTTGAGCAAGGGCCAGAGTTGATCGAGAAGTCTGGCCTGAGTTTTAATCAATTTGTCTAATTGCTCGGGTCGTCGCAACATCTTGATATCCGGGTGCCGTTGAATCACACCACTGGCACTACATGGCGCATCCAGCAATATACGGTCAAAAAATTCACCATCCCACCAGCATTCGACGTCTGCAGCATCGGCATCAATGACCTGCATTTTTGTACCAAGTCGCTGCTGTGTATTGCGCAATAGGCTTGTTCGTTTCTCCCCGCGATCAATGGCAATCAGTTTGCCCAGCTTAGGCTCGATTTCATATATATGGGAGGTTTTACCACCAGGTGCCGCGCACGCATCGAGTACATCAATTCCTGCCATTAAATTCAGTAGTGGTGCAGCAAGTTGAGCACCAAAATCCTGAACCGAGACTTTACCTGAGCTAAAGTCCGGCAATTGCTCGACAGGAACCGGAATCTCCAATGTAATTCCACTCTCCACCACTGGTGACTCTGTCGACTCCAGTTTCTTGAGTTTCAGTTTGCCAATGTAATCATCTCGACTAATTTGCGTCAAATTTACGCGCAAATGCATGGGTGGGGATTCATTATTTTTCTCCAGCAATGATGACCATTGAGCTGGCCAGTTCAATTTAAATTCCTCGATAAGCCAGTCGGGGTGTGCATAAACGGCACTGTCTTCATTTTCTAAGAGGATTTCTAATTGTGATTTTTCTCTTAGATATCGACGCAATACAGCATTTACCAGGTTTTTTGCCCAGCTTTTTTTAAGTGTATTACAAGCATCAACGGTCTCCGATACAGCGGCGTGTTCTGGAGTACGCATTTTATCAAGTTGATAAACACCAACCATGATAAGAACTTCAATGTCTGTGTCTTTTTGTTTTAAGGGTTTTTCCAGAAGGGAATTGACGATAAATTTCAAACGGGGATACCAACGCATGACGCCGAAACATATTGCCTGAATGAAACTCCGTTCCTGTTGTTCATCCACAGAATTGAAAGTCTCACCCAAAGCCAAATCAAGAGAGGATGATTGTTTAATCACTTTGACCAGAGTTCTGGCAGCGGAAGCTCTTGAGTTCATTTTCTGTAAAGTTTCACAGATTGTAGATCAACCATCTGTGATAAAGTTTGGGTGGCCATTTTGGAAGTCCACCGCAGTAATAATCTTTTTCCCGGGTAATTGTAATTTTCTAATGGCAAGTATCTGATCACCTGTAGCGACACCAATACCTTCTCTCGAGCAATACAATACCGTCCCTGGAACATTATTTTTACATTCTGTTTTGATTACAGTGGCGTCCCAGATTCTGATTTGCAAATCATTAAGTACAGTCTTGCATATAGGTTTGGGGTTGAATGCACGAATAGTGCGTTCAATAACAACAGCAGGAAGGGTCCAGTCAATCTCTGCCTCTTTCTTACTTACTTTTTTGGCGTAACTTGCCAGCCTATTATTTTGAGCTACGCCTTGTACAGGTTTGATGGCGATTTCTCTCAGCAATGTATGCAGGGAGTCTGCACCAAGGATGGCCAACTTATCATGTAAAGTGGCTGATGTTTCATCGCTGACTATAGCGCATTTCTCCTGCCGTAAAATTTGACCTGTATCCAGTCCAGCATCCATTTGCATGATGGTAATACCTGTTTCCCGATCTCCGTGTTGGATTGCTCTCTGGATTGGCGCCGCACCGCGCCAGCGAGGCAGTAATGATGTATGAATATTTATGCAGCCTAGTCGTGGACGATTTAAAATTGATTCTGGTAGTAACATGCCATAAGCCGCAACGATCAAAACATCAACTTTAGAGAGTTCATTATCAGGATCAATTTCCACTGAATTAGCTGGTTGTTTCAGGGTGAGTTGATTGGATTCTGCCAATTCCTTTACAGCACTCTTTAGTACTTGACGACCACGCCCGGCGGGCCTGTCAGGTTGTGTATATACACTGATTATTTCATAGAGATTCGCTTCAATTAATTTTTGTAAAATAGTTGCAGCCAGCTCAGGAGTACCCGCAAAAGATATTTTTAATTCTTTAGACATTGAACTCAAGTTCTTAGAATAATGTAGGTAGGTATCTATTCAGAAACAGCCATCATAAACTTACCCTAATAACCGGGTTGACTGTAAAGTTAGGAGTAAGTGCAAATTTAACTACAAGGCCTGAGCCTGTAATTTTTCTTGTTTATCAATTTTTTTCATTAAACGTTGTCGTTTTAATGGGGATAGATAATCGATAAATAATTTACCATCCAGATGATCAATTTCATGTTGAATGCAGATCGACAATAGACCATCTGTCTCTTCTTCAATTAATACGCCGTCAGTCGTCAGGTATGAATATTTGATTGTTTCAGCTCGTTCAACATCATCATAGTAACCAGGGACAGACAAGCAGCCTTCCTGCATCTGTTCTATACCAGTAAAAGCAGTTACTTTTGGGTTAATGAGTATCCTGGGCTCATTTCTTTCTTCGGAAACATCGATTACAACGATACGTTGCTGGATATTCACCTGGGTAGCGGCTAATCCTATACCACTCTCTGCATACATAGTTTCCAACATATCGTCAGCGATAGTCTTGATATTGTTATCAATTATTTCGATTGGGACGGCTTTTTTCCTCAATCTAGGGTCAGGGAAATGTAAAACTTCTAATTTCGCCATGGATGTCAATCTCCTGATAGTTCTCTAAGCTACTGATAGTATACAGGAAAATATCTATTTAACTCGTCTATATATTGTAAGATGGTGAAGAGGCTAACTATTTGCTAGACTTTTTGCTAATCTACATTAAGGAATTCTCGTAAGGTACCAGTGATGCTAAATAAAACTGTTTCAATAGTGGCAATGCTAGCGCTGATTTTCAGCCCTTTACAGGCAGATGAAATCAAGCTTAATCCCGACCAGCCAGACTCTTATGTCGTTGAAAAAGGAGATACTTTGTGGGACATCTCTTCGAAGTTCCTACAGGAACCCTGGCGCTGGCCAGAAATTTGGCAGGTAAATCCGCAAATCGCTGACCCTCATCTAATTTACCCCGGTGACGTCATCAGCATGACATATGAAGACGGCGTACCTATGCTAACTGTCGATCGAGAAGGCGTGCCAACCCAATCACGCAGTAGTCGCTCCGGTCGTACAGTCAAGCTTTCACCTGAAATGCGTTCCAGTGAACATGCCGAAGCAATTCCTACAATCCCAATCGATGTAATTGAACAGTTTCTTGTTCGACCATTGGTGGTAACTGACAATGAGATGGATGATTGGCCTTATATCGTTTCTAGTTATGATAATCATCTGGTTGCAGGCAAGGGTAGTAGAGTGTATGTCCGTGGCTTGGCCTCAGGTGCACAATCACAACGTTTTTCCGTTTACAGAAAAGGAACGGCTTATCAGAGTTCCGGCACGGCTGGTAAAGTTTTAGGTTATGAAGCATTACATGTCGCTGATGCGGTAATAGAAAGAGGAGGAGATCCTGCTGTTGCCGTTATCATTGATTCCAGTCGCGAGGTACTAGTCGGTGACAGATTGGTTGCTCAATCCAGTACCGATGTCAGCACAGATTTCATTCCTCGCTCACCTTCGAATTCTGTCAATGGCAATATTATTTCTGTAATCGACGGGGTTTCCGAGATCGGCCAATATCAGGTAGTGGTATTAAATTTGGGTGAATCAGATGGAATTGAAATTGGCAATGTTGTCGGCGTATATCAAAGTGGTGAGCTCATAACAGATAAAGTAAATGTTGAAGACGATTGGCGAATTCGTAATAAAACTGAAGGTGCCTTCGATGGTAAAGCATTTAGTGAGTACCTGGGAAAGAAAAAGGCCGCAGGAGAAGAAATTGAAATGCCAGAAGAATATGCTGCTGTAGTGATGGTATTCAGAATATTTGGTAAGGTTAGTTATGGTCTGGTCATGGAGGCAGAAGCGCCGATACATTTGAATGACATGGTGCGAAATCTGTAGATCCTAAGACTTTAGAAGTTTTAAACGTAAGGCCGCAATCAGTTAATCTGATTGCGGCTTTTTGCGTACAGGATGTACGTATGCCGTGGAGTGCAGGGATGCACGTGAGCGGCGTCTCTCAGATTGGCAGAGATGATATTTTTAAAGAGTATTACAGGATGCGAAGGATCGGCGATTTACAACAAAGAATGTAATGGTCGAAAAATGCTCCTGCAATCTCGACAGTTCCACTATCCCAGGTGATCGTATGTCGGTAAGGCAAGAGCAATAGTCGATTTCATGTTATTCTGCATCAAATTTCACATGGAAAAGGTGGATTATGCTCAAGGAAGAATTCCTCCCTAAAAAGGAAAGAGACTATTTGTTGGCCCTATTAAGGGTACCTGCACTAGGTCCGAGAAGTCTTAATAAATTACTGCAAGTAGCGAAGTCGCCAGCCTCGATATTTGAATTACCCGAGCCCTTATTTCGGGAAATTGGTTTGAAACAAAAGACCATATCTGGTATTCAAAATCCACAATGGTCATCAGTTGAAAATGATCTATCGTGGCTGGAGCGAGAAGAGAATCATTTAATCTCTTTTGCCAGTCCGTATTATCCCGTTTTGCTAAAAGAGATTCACGATCCGCCCTTGGCCCTCTTTGTTCGAGGTAACCCCGAAGTACTTGCATCGATTCAACTGGGCATTGTCGGCAGTCGTAATCCCACTCCAGATGGTCGTCGAATGGCCAGAGAATTTTCCAGAAATCTCGCAGCATTTGGGTTTACAATCACAAGTGGTCTGGCTTTGGGAGTTGATAGTTGCAGTCATTTGGGCGCACTGGATGCGCAAGGTCCAACCATTGCGGTATTAGGTAATGGTTTGAGTTCGATATATCCGTCCTGCAACAAAAAACTGGCTGAATCCATAATTGAACACGGTGCACTTGTATCTGAGTTACCACTCGATTATCGTCCTTTGCCAGCAAATTTTCCACGCCGCAATAGAATCATAAGCGGTATGAGCACCGGAGTACTAATTGTGGAGGCGGCCCTGAAAAGTGGATCGTTGATTACTGCGCGTTGTGCAATGGAACAAGGAAGAGATGTATTTGCAATACCTGGATCAATTCATAACCCCTTGGCACGTGGTTGCCATTCACTCATCAGGGATGGGGCGAAATTGGTTGAACAAATCGAGGATATAACGGAAGAAATTAATCCCTTAATAGCAATTGTTGATAAAACTGCCAATCAGTCAGGACAGTCACAACAATTGACAAAGGGACTTGACGCAGACGCGAAACTCCTGCTTGATAATATAGGCTATCATCCAGCGACTGTAGATTATCTGGTGGCTGTGACGGGATTAAGAGTTAACATTGTATCCAGGTCATTGTTAAATTTGGAGTTACAGGGGCTTATTGAAGCCTTACCTGGAGGGAGTTGTATACGTAAGTCATGATGAGAATTTGATATGAAAGAAACGGTTTTTGATGTATTTGTTTGATAATTATTTTGAAGAGGACTACGAAATAAATTCGGATCAGGAATCTTTGAAATATGAGTTAGTACAAGCTGGGTTCGGAGATAATCAGGTAAGTAAAGCGTTCGATTGGCTTGAAGGTCTGGCTCTGCAGAAAGATCTTATACAATCTGAAAATCTGGCGGAAAAGAGCACTTTAAGGTTATATAGCGAACGAGAAATGGAAAAGCTGGACGTGGAATGCCGCGGCTTTTTGTTATTTCTGGAACAAAGCGGCGTGCTTGATGCCTATGATCGCGAAGTCGTAATTGATCGCGCTATGGCACTTGAGGCTGAAGAAATTGATTTACAACAATTGAAATGGGTAGTGCTGATGGTATTACTGAATCAGCCGGGGAAAGAAGCCGCTTTCACCTGGATGGAAGATATAGTTATGGATGATAGCCAGAGTGGGCTACATTAAATCCGGTATCTTTATTATCCATATTAAAAAACCGTTTTCATAATAAAGAATAATAAAAATGAGCAAGTCTTTAGTTATTGTTGAGTCTCCTGCGAAATCGAAAACATTACTTCGCTATCTCGGTAAAGATTTCGAGATATTAGCCTCGAATGGACACGTTCGTGATTTATTGCCGAAAACGGGAGCGGTAGATACCGAAAAGCAATTCGAAATGCAGTATCAGATAATTGAACGAAATGCTAAACAGGTTGAATCCATTGCCAAAGCGCTAAAGAAAGCGGACACATTATATCTGGCTACTGATCCAGATCGTGAAGGCGAAGCCATTTCCTGGCATTTACATGAAATATTAAAAGAACGAGGAGCACTTGATGGCAAAGAAGTAAAACGTGTTGTCTTTCATGAAGTCACAAAGTCAGCCGTACGAGATGCTATCGACAACCCGCGAAAACTGTCAATAGATTTGATTAATGCTCAGCAGGCACGCAGAGCATTGGACTATCTGGTGGGATTTAACCTGTCGCCTTTATTATGGAAGAAGATCCGAAGAGGGCTTTCAGCAGGCCGAGTGCAAAGCCCTGCACTCAGAATGATCGTTGAACGAGAACTGGAAATTGAAAAATTCGAATCTCAGGAATACTGGACTGTCGAAGCTGATCTTGCACACAAGAAGCAGGAGTTCATTGCAAAGCTTTCTCACTATAATGATGAAAAGCTCAAGCAGTTCAGTATAAATAATCAGGCGCAGGCTGATGATGTATTCAAAAAACTGAAAGCTGCCGCAGACGGCAATCTAATCGTCAGTAAAATTGAAAAGAAGCAACGTAAGAGACAACCATCAGCGCCTTTTATTACGTCTACTTTACAGCAGGAAGCTATTAGAAAACTGGGCTTTACTGCACAAAGAACAATGCGCACAGCCCAGCAACTATATGAAGGGATCGATATAGGAGAAGGTGCAGTAGGTTTGATTACCTATATGCGAACAGATTCTGTGACATTGGCAAAAGAAGCGCTGGATGAGATTCGGGATTACATAAGCAAAACTTACGGTAAAGAAAATCTGCCAGCATCTCCAAATCAATATAAAACCAAATCCAAGAACGCACAGGAGGCTCATGAAGCGGTGCGCCCAACGTCTGCCTTCAGGACGCCAAAAGAATTAAAATCCTATCTCAGTGGTGAGCAATTTAAGCTTTATGATTTAATTTGGAAACGAACCATCGCCTGTCAGATGGTTCATGCGACATTAGATACAGTGGGCGTTGATTTAAGTGCGGGGGTCGGTAATATTTTTCGAGCTACTGGTTCTACGGTACGAGAGAAAGGTTTTATGGCGGTGTACCAGGAAGGCAAAGATGACGTAAAACCAGAATCGGATGAGCGCATATTACCGGCTATGGAAGAGGGCGATAAAATACCCTTGAAATTGATAAGGCCGGAGCAACACTTTACCGAACCGCCACCACGCTTCACCGAAGCAAGTCTGGTCAAAACACTTGAGGAATATGGTATTGGTCGCCCATCAACTTACGCCAGTATTATTTCTACTTTAAGAAACAGGGAGTATGTAGAAGTAGATAGCAAACGGTTTATTCCGTCCGAAGTAGGCCGAGTGGTAAATAAATTTCTTACTGATCATTTCACTAATTATGTCGATTATGATTTCACTGCAAAACTGGAAGATGAATTAGACGCCGTTTCGCGTGGTGAAAAAGAGTGGATTCCCCTGATGAGGGATTTCTGGGAACCATTTGATAAACAGGTAAAGGATAAAGAAGAAAGTGTCAGTCGTAGTGAAGCCGTACAGGCAAGAGTTCTTGGAACCGATCCCAAATCAGGTTTACCTGTGTCAGTTCGAATGGGGCGTTATGGACCTTTTGCTCAGATTGGTAGCAAGGAAGACGAAGATAAACCAAAATTCGCTGGCTTGCGCAAAGGTCAAAGACTGGATGCGATCACATTTGATGAAGCAATGGAGTTATTTAAACTCCCAAGAATGCTGGGGGAAACTGCAGAAGGGGATGAAATCGCTGCAAGTATAGGCCGTTTTGGTCCTTACATTCGTTATGGTAAAAAATTTGTATCTCTGAAAGAAGATGATCCTCACACGGTTACTTTAGAACGAGCTTTGGAAGTTATTGCTGAGAAAATTAAAGCGGATGCAGAGAAGGAAATAAAAATATTTAAAGAGGAAGGTATCTCTGTGTTAAATGGTCGCTATGGGCCTTATGTTACTGACGGCTCAAAAAACGCACGCATACCGAAAGATACCGATCCTAAGAGTCTGACACTGGAAGATTGTCAAACCATGATCGCTGAAGCACCTGCTTCTCGTCGGGGCAAAAAGGCGGGTAAGAAAAAGACCGAGAGTAAAAATAAGGTTGCAAAGAAAACTAGTACAAAAAAGACGAGCAAAAAAAAGGCCAGTAAAGCCAAGAAAAGTAAGGCAAAAAAGAAATCCAAAGTGAAAAAAGTCAGTAAGTCTGAGTAGACCATACTGGAAAGCCGTGAACAGAGAGTGTAGGCTCCGCATTTTCAACTTTGGCAATGTTAATATTAAAAAATTATGAGTGATTCAGACGCGTTTGTAGCAGTATTAATGGGATCGGATTCAGATTTACCAGTAATGCAATCCACCATGGACATCCTTGCCAAATTCGGCATCCAGTTCGAAGTCAAGATTACATCTGCACATCGTACGCCTGCAGCTACGCATGCCTACGTGAAGGATGCTGAGCTACGTGGTGCCGCTGTTTTTGTCGCTGCAGCGGGTTTAGCAGCTCATCTGGCCGGTACCGTTGCCGGACTGACTGTCAAGCCGGTAATTGGTGTGCCCATGGATGCCGGACCTTTAAATGGAATGGATGCACTTCTCTCGACCGTACAGATGCCCGGAGGAATCCCCGTTGCCAGTATGGCAATTGGAAAAGCTGGAGCCAAAAATGCGGGTTATCTTGCGGCTCAGATTTTGGCTTTGGGAAACAAAGAGTTGAAAGCAAGAATCAGTGACGAGCGCGACGAAAATGCCAGGGCTATTGCTGCCAAGGATGACAAGGTACAAGAGCAGTTTTCAAAATAACCTCTTGAATAACTGGCATATTCGACTCGCAGCCGAAGTAGTGCACGATGGCGGTGTAATCGCCTACCCAACAGAAGCTGTCTATGGCATGGGTTGTTCACCGTGGAATGAACAAGCCGTTAGGAGAATATTGAAGTTAAAACGGCGCCCGCTGAGTAAAGGTCTGATAATTGTAGCGGCCAATATCGGTCAACTTCACTCCCTCGTAGATTTCCGCAAAATTGACTCAATTAGCGCTATCCTGAAATCTTGGCCCGGTCACGTTACTTGGGTTTTACCTGCTCAAAAAAGCACACCTGGCTGGTTGACAGGTGCACATGCTGGCCTTGCCGTGCGCATCAGTGCCCACCCTCTACTACGGCAATTATGTGAATTATGTGGCCCATTGGTGTCTACCAGCGCCAATCTATCCGGGACCCGTTCCGCCTCGTCAGCTGCAGCTGTACGAAATTACTTTCGTGATGAGCTGGACTATATCCTGCCCGGTAAACTGGGAGATGAACTTGTTCCAAGTGAAATTCGACACGGAGCATCCAGGCAGACACTACGAGACGGTAAAAGCTAAATTCTTGTAGTAGAAGTTGAAATTTCAGCTTTATTTCAGCTCAAAAATGGCACCTTTCACAGTGCGGAACTTATTCCCTGCGTATTTGCGGTAGATGATCGTTCGCGACGGTCTTTATTATTGATGAGATTCTCCCGAAAATAACCGATTAATAGCAATTATTGCGTCTAGAGCCCCTAAAAAAAACAATGGGTTATGGTTGACAGTGTAGGGATCTTGATTGACAATGCGCGGCTAACATTTAGGAGGGATACCCAAGCGGCCAACGGGGGCAGACTGTAAATCTGCTGGTTCTACCTTCGGAGGTTCGAATCCTCCTCCCTCCACCAGATTTTGTAAGAGGGCGCAGTACTAGGGTTCGCTAGTCTAAATACGGTTATTTATTGGCTAATTGTAGTATCAGTTTGTGTAGTTGTACAGGTTCTACTGACTACCATATGAGTTGAATGTAGCCCCTTTGGCTAACTGCAATTCGATGGAAGTGAAGTTTATAGAAAGTGCAGTCAGGCCAGTAAATGATGTTTGGAAAGCACGCGGGTGTAGTTCAACGGTAGAACCTCAGCCTTCCAAGCTGATGGTGTGGGTTCGATTCCCATCACCCGCTCCAATTTGAGTAGAAAGTAAGGAGTACGAAGTCAAAGGTTTATACGCTGTCAGTGGCTGACAATATGCTTTTTACTTAAATGCTCATATAGCTCAGTCGGTAGAGCACTTCCTTGGTAAGGAAGAGGTCACCGGTTCAAATCCGGTTATGAGCTCCAGATTTTGTTTTGAGTAGTTATATATAAATTTGTAATTGAAATAATCATTCCGCTGTGGAGAACCTTCGATGTCCAAGGAAAAATTTGAAAGAACGAAGCCGCATGTAAATGTGGGCACAATCGGTCACGTAGACCATGGTAAGACAACGCTGACAGCAGCGCTGACAACCATCCAGGCGGGTAAGTTTGGTGGTGAAACCAAAGCCTATGACCAGATTGACAATGCGCCAGAAGAGCGAGAACGTGGTATCACGATAGCGACAGCACACGTGGAATACGAAAGTGAGAATCGTCACTATGCACACGTTGATTGTCCGGGACACGCAGATTATGTGAAAAACATGATCACAGGCGCGGCGCAGATGGACGGAGCGGTGTTGGTGGTAAGTGCAGCGGATGGTCCGATGCCACAGACACGAGAGCACATTTTGCTGGCCCGCCAGGTAGGAGTTCCTTACATCGTGGTGTACCTGAATAAGGCAGATCAGGTTGATGACGCAGAATTGCTTGAACTGGTTGAGATGGAAGTCCGGGAGTTGTTGGATACGTATGAATTTCCAGGAGACGATACACCGGTGGTAACGGGCTCAGCCTTGAAGGCCCTGGAAGGTGACACGAGTGATATCGGTATCCCGTCGATAGATAAGTTGATGGCGGCGATGGATGAGTATATTCCGATCCCTGAGCGTCCGGTGGACTTGCCATTTTTGTTACCGATAGAAGATGTGTTTTCAATCTCGGGTCGTGGCACGGTAGTAACGGGTCGCGTAGAGCGCGGGATAGTGAAGGTAGGGGAAGAAATCGAAATAGTGGGTATTAAGGACACGGAGAAGACGACGTGTACGGGAGTTGAGATGTTCAGGAAGTTGCTGGACGAAGGTCAGGCGGGCGACAACGTTGGTGTGTTATTGCGAGGTACGAAGCGTGAAGATGTGGAACGTGGTCAGGTGCTGTGTAAGCCTGGGAGTATTAACCCGCATACCAAGTTTGAAGCAGAAGTATATGTGTTGAGTAAGGAAGAAGGAGGTCGTCATACACCTTTCTTTAACAACTACCGTCCACAGTTTTATTTCAGGACGACGGATGTGACGGGCGCGGTGACATTGCCGGAAGGGACGGAGATGGTGATGCCGGGAGATAACATTAAGGTGAATGTGGCCTTGATTAACCCGATTGCGATGGAAGAAGGTTTACGTTTTGCTATCCGTGAGGGTGGCCGAACAGTTGGGGCGGGTGTCGTCTCTAAAATTATTGAGTAATTAACTGCAGGGGTCAGGCCTTGAGCGTCGCACAGTACAGGCTGTGCTTAAGGGCTGACCCCTGTTGCATTATAACTAATGAACAAGAGATTGAAAAGAATATAGGCCAGTAGCTCAATTGGCAGAGCGGCGGTCTCCAAAACCGCAGGTTGGGGGTTCGATTCCCTCCTGGCCTGCCAACGCTATGGACAGAACTAGTCCGCTGAGCTTGAACTATAAGTAGTTTGACAAACAATTTAATGAATACAAAGGTTGAAACGGTAGCTGTGAAACTGGACATACTGAAATTGGTTATAGCATTGCTGATACTTGTGTCGGCGATCGCGGCGTTCTATATATTTGTGGAAGAATCCCAGTTATTACGAGTCGTGGGACTGTTAGCGGCTACGGGTGTGGCTATTGGGATATCACTACAAACTGAGAAGGGCAGGGCCTTGTGGGATTTTATCCAGGATGCCCAGGTTGAAGTTCGCAAGGTAGTTTGGCCAACACGACAGGAAACCCTGCAGACGACAGCAATCGTCATCATTGCCGTAATATTCTTCGCCATTATTTTGGGAATATTAGATTGGGGATTGGGTGCAGCTATAGAATCAATAATTGGACAGGGGAGCTAAGGAAATGGGCCTTAAATGGTATGTTGTACACGCCTATTCCGGATATGAGGCTCAGGTCATGAGGACAATACAGGAGCGAATTAATCGATTTGGTCTTGAAGATCTGTTCGGTGAAATATTGGTTCCCACTGAAGAAGTAGTGGAGATGCGTGATGGCAAGAAGCGTAAAAGTGATCGCAAGTTTTTTCCCGGATACGTGTTGGTACAAATGGAAATGAATGATGCTTCCTGGCATCTGGTGAAAGAGTCTCCGAGAGTGCTCGGTTTTATCGGTGGAACCAGTGATAAGCCTGCTGCAATCTCAGACAAGGAAGCTAACGCTATCTTGCAAAGAGTGGAAGACGGTGTAGATAAGCCCCGACCAAAAATTCTTTTTGAACCAGGTGAGGTTGTACGGGTCAATGATGGTCCCTTTACAGACTTTAATGGTGTAGTAGAAGAAGTAAATTATGAGAAGAGTCGTTTGCGTGTTTCGGTCCTGATATTTGGCCGATCCACCCCTGTGGAGCTGGAATTTGGACAGGTAGAGAAGGAATAAATTGAATTGTTTGGGCTAAAGCACAATTTGTAAATGCTTTTAGCTAGAACATTTCTCAGCAATAAATTGTTTTAATAATACGGGGAGCTCTTACTTAAACAGAGCGCTTGTACCCAACAGGAGTAAGTTGAAGTGGCAAAAAAAATTGATACCTACATTAAGTTGCAGGTGCCTGCCGGTCAGGCGAACCCTAGTCCACCAGTTGGCCCGGCTTTAGGCCAACATGGTCTCAATATCATGGATTTCTGCAAAGCTTTCAATGCACAGACGCAAAGTATGGAGCAGGGTTTGCCAGTACCTGTTGTAATTACTGTGTATTCCGACAAAAGTTTTACCTTTGT
>WLWI01002354.1_pt1 | contig 16323 bp, 9 predicted proteins | sample 6701501 | NCBI WGS metagenome assembly WLWI01 (sample SAMN12718690, study PRJNA515312) | sponge metagenome | isolation source: marine sponge | host: Mycale hentscheli | place: New Zealand: South Island, Marlborough, Capsize Point | collected 2014-11-01
GAGATTGAGTACTGATAGGGATCTTGAGCATACTGGGAATAGTTGATAGGCCTTAGTTAGTGTGTTTAAGTCTGGCGATAATCTTGTCTTTTTCCCTTTGTTTTTGTTAGTAGTTTTTGCGTGACAGTTTGGCTGACTTTGTATAGCTTTACCCAATTGTCGTGTGCTACTACAAAGGCCAATACAAACATTATAAATACGATCTTTTTGTCATTAAGAAATAAGATTTATTTATTGTATTAAAATCGACAGCAGGGAGTCCATCTGTAAGTGACTGATTAATGAAGTACAACATATTGCTATTATTATAATTCAACTTAACTGTGTTAATACTGTTCAAAGTACTCGTGGAAATAGCCATAACATACACAGCTTCACCAGAATAAGCATCCTATATTACGCACAATCCCCAGGAGGAATTAATGAATACATGTACATGTAGCTGCTAGGCTAATCCAAGCAGATCACATTGGTTTATGCATAGTACTATACGCTATATACACAGGTAATATATTAGTCCTACTTAATCTCATGAGTGTGTAAACCTTCTAATTATATATACCTTTTACTTTGTTACTACCAAATATATAGTTCAACTATAGTAGTTTCAACACTTATAGAAATGTTTTGTCAGTATACAGATTTTGACTTTTGTGTTCTCACTCTCTTTATATAAAAAAGCTGGTAATAATAATAAAATATGTAATAGCTTACGTCGTAAGCATTAGTAGATGAATTTCCTTTAATGACCACAATGAATTATACATTAAAAACTTGTACAGCCTGACTGCAATACAAACATGAATCACATATAACAATACATCATAAATTAATATAATAAAAATCATAATGACTCACATATCAAAATTGGAACCAATATCAGCCACATCATAGCTACAAAGCATAAATGTAGCCAGCGACAAATAGCCTTGGTGAAGTTTCTAATAACACCTCTAGAAAATTCCACGACTGATAGATGCTTAGGCATATCAGGTTGATACACTAAAGGGGAAAATTGCATCAATGATTAAACTTAATACTGCTATTACTACTACATACTAACTCAATAAAAAAAAAAAGACATAACTAAAAACTCTGACTTTGCAAACCCTCAAGTCAAAGGTTAATAGAGTCAAATACTTAGTAAATGTATACAAATTATATCTACCACAAGGAATTGGTGCTGCATACTTATTGTTGTTTAACTGTAGACTCTAAAATACTTTTACAAGCACAAAACGTAATCAGTGGGCAGTGGAGAGACTCTGAACCAATAATCAACAGTTTTAAATCTGTAAGTATGCTTAGCTATGGTCTTATGATTTTTTGCGGATCTACCTAAAAACTGCAACTGTTCCCATGTCTTAGCTAGCACTGCTTGCACAAGATGCAACTGTTTGTCAAACGAACACTAAAATTACATAAAACTCACAACATGCTATATAACCGCAAATCACTTGACCGCAGAGTTTTGCCTGTTCATCCCATTGGATTTGGTTATGTTGGTGTTAAGCATATTGTTGGTTGAAATTTCTCCTCACTCATGCTATGTTCTATGTGTTTGCCCTAGTCTTCATGTGTAGTAAATAAAGTAAGTAATATAAAGTAAAAAAATCAATATAGTTGAGTGTGAGGTGTAACTCTTGGAGGGACTGGTGGTCCTGAACCACATTTCCCACAAATTTTCATCAATTTCATGGAAATGACAAACACCTTGTAATTTCAAAATGTATATTTGCCCCCCACTGTGTCCCCACAAGTACATTCGTACATAAACAACATATGTGGAATTTTTCATTCAACACTCATAATAGTGTCCTGCTCGCCAAATACTACATGGATATCCATAGAACTGTCTCGTTTCACTTGTTCGGTAATCATATTGAAATTCTAAGTGAGAATAAAAGTTAAACTATGTGATTAAATCAATTTTAAATAGGTAAACAAATGAAGTAGTTGCAAAATCATCAGATTGGTCATAAAACAAATAATGTACAAAACATTCCCCAAATTTCTAAGTTTTATTAGAATATAGCACTAATATTCTCAACTAACCTGGAGCAAATTGAAACTCATGATGGCAAAGTTCACAAACTCTATAAATAAGAAAAATCTCAGCATGAAGGAATCAAAACAACGTAAAGTGCTTGGTAAATGCAGGGAATCCTAAAAAAAAAACCCTACCATAATATATTTAAACATTTTTTGAAGTAAACAAGCAGAGAAAACCCTATACAAAGAGGTAAGTAATTCCGAACTACATCAAAACACATTGAACAAGTTTATGGAGCCAATCACAGTCATGGCAATAAAATACAAAGTGATTGTAAATACTTCAAAGTTAGATACAATACTGGGATGAAGTTAGAAAAATCTTACCCACCAAATCCTCATAATTGAACATGAAGAGGTTTTTATAATTGGTAGTACCTCAGGACCAAAATAAAATAACTTTAAAAGGGTGGTTACCTATGTTATTAAGTTTGATACTCATCTATGGTTTATGGAACTTTTCCACAACAAAATTAAAAAACTTACCTTTTCCCACTATGATTCAGCCACTGGACCAAACTATGTAATAATAATAAAAGTTTATACCAATGTGTTCCAACATAAGCAGTAGGATGTCCCTCCCCCCTTCGCTCACATTTCTAAAATAGTATTCGTCTGGATGGAATACTGACCATGATATAATAAATAAAAATTTGATACTCATTGTTTGATAAACTTTTCTTTTTTTTAGAGTGAGGACAAAAGCAGTTTATAATGAGTAGGATTAGGAAGAAACTGTTTTAGTTTTTGAGATGTTTATTGCAGGGTCATCTTCATAATGTAATGGTATCAATAAAAATAAAACCCAATTTCATCAACAAATCTTAAACCATGGCATATTGTAGACAGATAACAAAGTTAACTCATATCTTGTGGTGCGGCTTCCTTGCCATCTCATTAACTTTCAATACATGTATGTACATATTTTTAAACTGTCTGTTGAGTTTGAGACCTCAGAAAACATTACAACTCAAACCAAATTAAAGCAAAACTGCTTTGGCATAAACATGGGTTAGTGCAGCTCAAAGGTTGCCATTTTCACAAATTTATTTTTTTGCCTTTCCCTGAACAACTTTCAATGTAAAAATACCTTTTATGTTACCTAATTGTATCAAATTTTACATTCATTTTCAATGAATAATTTGCATTTAGTTGTTGTCTAGATTTCATTCTGATCATCAACAACAAAAATAAACACACATTATTTTGTTACCATGGTGTGAAAAGTAGCACACCATCAAGAACTAGGAATCAAACAACTAACAAAAAAATTAAGAAAGGCATCAACTTACCATTCCTGATGAATATACTTAATACTTCCAGTGCACAAGCATGGGTGATACAATGGTTTTCCAGGTTGTGACGATCCTCTACATACCCTGCAAATATCTGCAAAGAATAAAAATCTATTAGCAGGAAAAGTGAGCAAAAAAAAGTGTTAAATTCTGGATGTATTTACTGCAGCCACTTACAAAGTAGAAAATTTTCATACAATAGTATTGTTAATCTTTTCAAAACATTGGAATTTCAAAAGTAAATTAAGATTTTGTCTTAGTTATGTACATGCGCTGATAAAATAATAATAAGAACACGAAAAAGAAAAAGTATGGAACAATAATATTTACAACAATAATAAAACACTAGTATAGTGAAGTATTTAAAAGACAAGTTCGTACAGTGAAGTAATTCTAGATATCTTCTAAGGAGTCACAAAACAAACTGTATTGTACACAGGCTGACTAAACAGCAGAATAATTGATAATTTTTTTTATTATTATTTTTTTTATTGCTCATAAATACACTTAAACTTGTTTATACTTTAATTGAGAGATGCCTGTATGCATGGCATAGCAATTTTTTGTGTTCACTATTAAAACAATGTCAATTAAATTTTTTGGCAAGAATGGAAAAATCTTGTACTATATTCATCTAGTTGCTTGAAGCTCTCATTCAGGCTCATGTATGTATATGAACACAAATCTTCATTTTTATTATGTTGGCACCAGTGGCCTTATTGATATGATAACTCAAGCATCTGCTATTGTCTTCTACAGATGCTAGCACACTAAAAAAATTCGACATATGTATCTTGTGAAAACATTAAAACCAAGGTTAAATAAATAAATAAATAACAAACAAATAAATAATTGTAATCAAATAAAATTAATCACCAAAATTTGAATTTTTCTGCCTGTGCACAACAAATCATTTTGCCAGTAATTTTTCATATTTCCTTTAATCAAATAATAAGCTCCTGAAAACCAAATTGTTTGCTGATATGCTCTTAGAACAACCTTAATTTTAAAGAGATGTATCAGTGGAGACAACCATATTTTAGTAACAATCAAAATTGCAAAAAGTTGTATGGCTTCCAAAGCTCTACTTGGTAGTATCACAACAAAATTGAAATCATGTATACAATTATTTTATTATTGCAGTTTTTAAGGAGCACCCTTTATAAATTACTTCACTACTTAATTTTTTTTTGATGGTTCAATTAATAATCAAAGGAACTTAAATTGAATACATTAGCTTGATACATCTTGGTGTAGACAATGATCAGCACTGAATACCTCAAGTGAACCCATACAGTGAGGTTAAGAATAATTTACAAGGACAAGTACATACTGATCAATCTATTCTTGTGTAACACATTTCATATTTCAATAGTACAGAATAGATTGTTTGTACACAATGGCTAACTAGCCCATCCTCATTTTTTTCATGGAGTACACCTACTTAAATAGATAGAGTCTCCAAAACTCAGCCATATTTTTAAAATGGCTTAATGATTGCTTTAGGAGCAGCTGGTAATAAGCTACTATTCCGTAAAAAGATAATTCTGTATTAAGTTAATAAAAAAACCGTTGTATAGTTGTAATTCTAGAAATAATAAAATATTTGTTCAAGAGCTACTGGCACTTCACTAGTATAAGCTAGATTAGTAAGCCAGAAGCTGTCATTATTCTGGGAAGGTAAGACACTTGTCGTGTAGTAGTTAGCTTAAATTCTCTATATACTTGTACCTTTGGAATTGAAACTCCAAATTAAAAGCGCAGGCTTCAATGATTGTAGCCCTTTTTGTGGTTAGTGCTAAATTTATCTTAACAGATTGGTTGCTAAAACAACAGGCTCACTATTCTAAGCACACTACTAGTTATATGTATATAAATATGAACTGATTGGTGCGCCTACTCTAGTACGCGTATACTACATAGCTATAAATCAATACCTTCCACAACACTCTGAATATTCTCTTCTAGATTAATTGTGTCTTTCTTAAAGTCCCAATCCGCATTACCAGACATAAGCACACTAGCCATTTCCAATAGGCGCGATTATTCAGTATTGCCCTGGTAAAGTTCGCAAACAGTTGGTTTGAGTTGAGTTTCAACTCAACAAACTAAACACTCTTCTCCTTCGCCTCATCAGCACTGGACGGACAGCCACTACTCCGCGGGGTGTGGTTTTTCCCAATTTGTTCCCCTCCCCTTCCCCCTCCCCCTTCATGTTTTAACCACACCCAAATTGCTTGATATGCTGATTCCATAGTCTATAGATGGGAGTCTGGGAGTGGAGAGCAGTAGAGGTGTAGCTATTAGGCGGTTTTGTTTGTAATAGCGTAGCAGTGAGCTTTCGTTATGACTAAGTGAAGAGTCAGCATTTTTGCCAATTTTTTTTTGTTTTTCAAATTGATCGTAACAGTGGTGTTTGCCTCTGCTCACTTACTGTGTCATGGCTGTAAGTTGATTGCAATAGATTTGATGAAATGAATTTAGTGTATCTTTTTATGGCAGAAAAGTATTTATTTTAGGTGTATTTCCTAGATGTAGCGATTAGATACTAATTACATATATAGCTGATGTAGAATCGTTGGGCTAGGTTTTGTAATCATGGATATCAAAATAGGAGGCTAATTTATCCCTCCCCCCCCTCCCCCTTCCCCTTGCATGGTGTGAAAGTGAACTTACAGTGGGCTATGAAATTGCTATGGCAATTCTATTAATTGGTGGAAATCAAAGCTGCCCAGACAAGCATTAGTACCGGTTTTGTGATATTTGGGATTGCAGCCTTTGTTTCATGATTTCATATCATTAAAATCTACTGGGACTCGGTTAGTCTTGTTTGTGTGAGAGTGTGTTCCCAAAATGTACATATTATTAATAGTATTTAGAGATCTTCTTTTGGTAGTCAGCTATGAAGTAATGGTTGAGTATATCAGTGCAGTGTGATATCATCAAATAATAGATCATGCCAACCTCTTTCACAGAATTAACTTATACTGACCTATTGCACATGCTGAAAAAAATTCAGGTCATTATGTGTATGCATAAAAAAAATTGTCCCAGAATGGGCCACAATTAAATCAATACGCAGTCGAAGCACATTTGCCTTGAAGCTAAAGTTTTAACATCTTGTATTCCAAAGCTAATACTGAAGAAGCTTCGAAGAAAATGTTCCTAGTGTCTTTGATTATATGAAAAACATAGCTTAAGAAAAGGTCACAAGATTTAAATGGTATGTGGCCTTGTAAATAAACATGACCACAAATGATTTATAATTTGTTTAATTCTATCGACTAGAAAATAATTGTATACTAAAGCTACATTTCAAAGCAGGTAATATAAAGATTATGGTGAAGGCAGAGAGAGGGAGGAGCGAGAGAAATTGCAACCATCAATGGGGGGGTTTTCCTGAGTAGAATACTCATTTTAAACATTTTATAGACCTACATGTATGTTACTGTCTAATGTCCCTTGGGAATCTGATGAACAATAGACAGGCTGGGAGTCATCAAGAGTGGAGTAGTTTTAACCATATCCCTTGGGCTTACTACACTTTGTTTTTATACTCAACTAAAAATGAATGGATATTTCTAAATTTTGCTCTTGCTAGCATGTGTATTGTAAATGTATATGTGAGTGTATTTATAAGCTAAATATAAAGCTGTTTGTAATTCTTCATGCTCACTGTTCTCTTTCTCTTTTCGTAGGCTGCTACTGATGATGCGAAAAGAGCTGAACTTCAGAATTTAGTGAAGGTAATAATTTTGGGATTGAATGAGTGGTAATTTATATACTGGCTAGTTGATGATTAAATCGATTCATATTGATTTTTGTATGAGTGGTATTTATCATCTGCATGGAATCTTGTAGTCATTATCATAGTAAGTGTGGAGGTTCTGCTGGCAAAGTCCTTCCACCACTTTCTTTTCTCTCGTAACTATACACAGGAACTAGCTCTCAGCGAATCAGGCAGTAGCTTTATTAGCTCTTCAATGATTCAGGCAACAGCTAGCTGCCACTATTTCTTAAATATCCTTTCTCTGCTAAGATCGAGATTATTTAATATGTGTAACATCTCACCAACCGAACACTGTTTTGGTCCTTGGCTTTTATATTGCCAAGTCCCACTGATACATAAAACGAGTCATAAAAGAATGTAAAAAGTTATGTTTCTTTTCAAGTTCCATTTTATGTTTTGAGTTCTTTTTATGTTTTGAATTCTTCTCATGTGGAGCTTGGCTCCACAGTAAGTATATGCTAAAGTATTTGTAAGTATGCATGCATTTCATTACACTTTTACCACATAATTTATAAATGGGTTGCTTATTTTATTCTCGTGTTTTATATCGTAATGTGAGTGTTTGTAGAAAATATTATGTTTTTGTAAACGTAGGATGGCAAGCTGTTGGAAGAGGAGGCAATAGCAATTGCTGAAAAACTTGGGTTTACTATGGGTCATCAAATGGGACGAACCACAAGTGTATCTAAAGTAACTCTAAAGTTGTATAACTTCAGTGTTTACAAGTGGAATAAGGGAAAAACAGTTCAGAGGCTTATTTTACAGGTCAGTAGTGTTGTGTACATCATATTTAGAAATATAGTAATATTCAGCTATTGGATGCAGTAAAAAAATGATAATATTCAGGACGTTTCTGTCCAAGGTGTAGCATAAATTGATATTGCCAGTGTGTGACTAAGAGGTGGTGATGAGATATTTATTGAGGGTGATGATTAAGGTGATTGTATATGGGACTATGTCCTAGCCTTAGTCGATGGTCATACCACTCTAAATTCATGTTGTGTGTGTTGGCTCTGATGTGGAGTCTTTCCTTTATTTTTCTCTTGGTCCAATGTAGGAATGAGCCTTTACTCTAATGCATCATATTTATCTGTATTTATGCTCTTTTTTTTTTTCAGTTTGACTTTCAGTCTTGTACACTGTCCAGTATACAACATGGCACGAGAACCAAGAAAATTGAGTTTTCTAGTGTTGTGTCATACCAGAGTGAGGTAAAAAAAAATGTTTTGAATGAATGAATGTATGTATGTATGTATGTATACTTATACACACATACAGAACTTATATGACTGTAAATTGAGCTATCACTGATCTTGTTGTAGCAGATGGTATTTATTACTGCTTACGAGCAGATTTTAGGTACCGTGTTTTTAGGATATACAGCTAATTTGTGTACGTCTGAATATGTTCTTGGTTTAATCAACTCTTATTTTGGAAACTGAAGCGTTAATGAACAAACACAATTACTGTTCCTGAGTCATCAATCAACACATTAATAGCCACATAGCATTACTGGGTGTCTTCAGTTGATGACACAATTTGGAGTAAGCAAAGAAGTTGTGAATGTATACAGCATACTTTACTGGTCCTCAAAACACTTTACGTTTTCCATGCAATTCTTTTGGTTTTCTCGTATTTACAAATTAAGTTGTTATATGAGTGCATGTATGTGCATATATACCAATTGTTTGTGTAAGCATGCACATGGGCATAATTAAACACATTAATGTACGTATGTATGTATGTGTGTGTGTGTGTGTGTGTGTGTATTAGACATATCAATTGTATTTACGATACTGCTTGAAACAGTGGAGTTTTTAAAAGATTTTGAAGCATGTCCAAATTGAATTCACTACTTTATGTTATTTTATTTTCCTTTTCACTTCAATTAACTATTCGGTTCATTTTTAAGGTTACAGTGACACTCAATGCAGCAGTTGGCCGTATAGCCAATAGTACAGAGTTTCTTTCCCTCTTCTTCCTGTCATTGTATGATGGAGTTGGAACTAAGGAAACACATTGGCTAATGATTTAATTGTGTGTGTGTGAATTAGGATGGCCTTCGATTGTCTATCACCTTTGTATCTCAACCAGAGTATGAGTTGGATGCTGACACACAGGAAGACAAAAACAAGGTACGGGGCCTATTTTTCCTATTCACTATGTGTGGTAATTTATAAAGGTTTATTGGTGAGCGAGCGACGCGAATGACACACTATCAGGGATAGCACAATCGAAAATTGGGGATATTTGTTTTGTTTATATGTATGTTTGGACATATTTTGTTATTTGACCCTTGCGTTTTTTTGTTTTTGTTTTTGTTTTTTTTTGTTCCCAAGGTGTGCAACCCCATCCCTAACTTTACAACAGAATCCTCTCGTTTATCGATCTTTTTTATCTGTATCATCCAACTTTAAATTGAATGGTTTAGTGGTTTTAATTCTCTTTTGCTGTTTCAGTTACAACTTACAAACTTACCAGAGTTCATTTTCTATTTAAATGAGTGGCAGTGGTAAGTTAACCCGCTATTGTCATAGTTATACGCCCTGTTGTTTCTTAATTGAAAATCCATTGTCCAATAGTCTAACCATGAAGATATATGTCCAGTGAACAAGTGTGGTGAGTTAAAGCTATTGCTTGGCTAAAGAATAGCAAAAGTAAACGTTGAACTAACGAATGGCTTACATGACCGAGAGCCGAAGGCCCAAGGAGAGTTGTTTGTGCTCAAATATATAGAAACTACTCTAAGAAAAGGCATAAAACTATTTTTAAGGGAAAAAAATTCAGACTGCTACAGAGCTATTGCATCCTTATATCACACCGCATAATTACTTTCTTAACAAATTAAATTACTTAGCTTTTGTAGTAAAGTTAAATTCCCAGGGATTCATACAGGACTTTTTGCTATCAGATGAAAACTTCGACAATCTACTACAAGGACCAGAAATAGAAAGTGTTGATTTTGAAAATTTGTTGGACATTTTTCAAGAAAATAGCAGTAGAGTAATTGATCGGTAATTACATGTATACTGATCATTAATTTTTTTTAATTCATAAAATGTTTCAGTCTTTAGTGAGGGGGGGGGGGGGGGGGGGGGGGGGGGGAAACTTATTGTGGGGGGGGGGGGGGAAGGGGGGAATCCCAGGGCTCCCATAGTATGTATGAAACCGTGATTCCGCTTGTTTTTGTTTTTTTCTGAAGACAAGCGAGAGATGCATCTGGTGTGTTGTACAATACTTTATGACTGAAATAGCTGGTTAATGTGCAGATACTATTTAATTTAGTGTTCAATGCTTTTTGTTTTGTCACTGGTTTCTAGATGTGCCGCTTACTGGAGTCTATTACCAGAAGTAACCATCAGCATGCTGGACACCCAGACGATCTGGCAGTGGATGATACTTTTAATGAAGGATCACCTGATCAAAGAGCCTCTGAGAGTATTGGACAAACACCACTAGCTGCAGTTCATGGTAATTTACTTGAAACCATAAATGCACACTTACATTTAGTTGTTGTTGTTGTTGGTTTGTTGTTTTTTCTTGTTTGGTTCACCAGTGATACATGAGGAACAGAATCGTCTTCAGTCGATGTCTCTATCAAGTGTGCCTATTAAAGAAGGCATGGTGGAAAAGCGGGGCCATAATGCTAAGTATTTATTGTTTTCTAGGTACTGTTTACAATGTTTTATTTGACTGATGCTTGAGTATTAATTCTTTAGGAGGTGGTTACGTGTTTTTGAAGGAGAACTACTGTATTTTAAGCCAGACGATTTAGAGGTATGTTAAACTAGTCTCGTATACATAGAAAAGGAACTAATCTTTTGATTCTGCAGTATGTCCCAGATATTCAGGAATAATGTATTATGTTTGTGGACGTATAGAATGCTTTGAATATCATTCCATTGAATCCTGATGTTACTGAGGTAACAGTTCAAGCTAATAACCAATTTCTAATCACTTTACATGGAAGTGATAAAAAATTTAAGTAAGTATATTTATTCATCTGTTAGTTTGCCTTTATGTTATCTAGAGAGGCATACAAGTGTATAATTATTTGTGGTTTTTAAAAACATTTAGACTTTACTTCTTAAGAACACACAAATCCACCAGGCAATATCGTGGCAGGATTTTTGGGCAATGTTATGTTAACAAAAGGAAAAGTGCAAATAATGCCGGGGTCAGAGTGAAAGATTTCTTGATGAAAAAATTTATACAAGATAATCATTTATACTGCAGAGATAAATTATTATCATTCACTATAGTGTTACATATAATAGTTCGGAAAAATGTGGTATTCAGGATTATCAGTACTTGTGTGGTGAGAAAACTCGGGCTTGCCTCGTGAAATTTTTCTCTCGCCACTTATGCTATATATCCTGAGTACTGTGTTTCATGCTATTATTATCTCCGTATATACTGTATGTGTGTATATATTAATATATATATATATATTCAATGTTAATAATAAGGAATTGTATACCACATAGTTTCCGGACATATTCAAGTGGAAATAAGACATCAGAACAGCTTCGTGATGAGTGGTATAAGGTATGATTAAATTAGGTATTAGTAAAGGTAGTGAGATTTGTTTTCCTTTTCATTATAGGCAATTATGACCGCAATGTTCAAACGTCCTGATTCTTTTGCTGGTTTAAGTGCTGGAACTGCAACTGGTATTTTTTTATTCTTAATTTATTGTGTGTTTATACTTCATCAATTTTTATGAATAGCTAAAGATTTGGCTTCAAGAAGAAATACACTGAAAAAGTCAGTCAAGCGACAAAACACTGTTGAAAAATCTTTGGATCCGTTTGAAAGCATAGAAGCCTCTTTAACTCCATCTACTGGACAAAAATTAGGTGAACGTCACTGGACTATCTCAGGAATAAGAACTAGATTATCTTCTTTTAAACGGCCTTCTATTAATGCATCATCAGAACTTGACGTAGAAGACTCAACCTATATACGTAGAAAAGATCGCTCCATTACCACTTCAGTTTTTTATGATGATGAGAACATGTCCATCACTAAAAGTTTGTCGGAACCTGCAGACTTTGAACCTTTAGATTTGAAAGAAAAAACCATGAATGAACTGTTATCTCTTTTGGTTCCAGTAAGTTTCTTTCTTTGGATTAATTGATTTATAGTTTTTATTTATTTGTTTCATTTTTTGGCCAACAATGCATTTCTTACTGATAGTGAGTAAATCATTAAAGTTTTTTTTTCTTGTTGGTTTGTTCAAATGTAAGGCATACTGTTTTGTGTTTGGCATCCCACAGTTATTGGCGTGCATATTAAAAAGTGCACCAGTTGTCATTACACATACTATGTGACTGTCTGATTACTCATAACTAAATTAATAAAATTATTTGTGTATATACATTAGTTGGAGCGAGTGAAATGAGATATGTATTAGAAGTGTTAGGTGTATTGAAAAACCAGGTGCATACATGGTCCCTTTTTAAAGTAATGCTGTGTGTTTAGTGTCTGAGACCTTTCTTTAAAGCTCTTTAAAAACTTTTAGCTGATAGTTGTCAAAAAATGATTCTGACTTTGATGAATAGAAGGTAGACCATGAGATGTAATATTACATAAGTATACTTATACAATTGTATTCTGTTTTAATATCCAATTATTATACATAATGTATATTAAGTGTAAGTATACTTATTGTACATTTACATACATTTTGTACGGCATAAAATTCTAAGGGATGTGGCATGTGTATTTGATCAGTAATAAAAAGCCATTATAATATTTTTAGGAATTTGGAAGTGTAAGTTCAATAATAGAAAGAATGACGACTGGAAGTTCAAGACTAGACATGATTGTAAGTGATGTCCTCTTCAGGGTCGAAACGTAGGGTTAAGTTTTAATTAACATAATATTGGCTGTTAATGAGAAAATTTGCTATTATTGTATTGTAGTTCCCTGGCAAAATGTTTTTACATAATTATATATACAGTATAGGACTATACACTCATTTTTACTAATCATTAAGATCAAAAATATTATTTTTGGGCTGAATCGATAGAGCATTTCTTTCATTTTTATAATTTCATAGAATGACTGATTTATTGAAACATAGAAAATGAATGGAATCACACCAACTGAATGCACTGTTTTATATGGCTTAGATGGTGAGACTGGGTAGCATCATCAATGCATTGGAAAACAACTACACTGATATCACTGGAGAAGAGTTGAGGTATGTATATATATATACACACAAAAAGGCAAAATTCCAGATCTTCTTGCGGATGTTTTCAGTATGTGGCACGCACAATTATTTTATCAATCCTCAGTGTGGCTGCATATTAGGGTTGTAATACTTTCCTTTCAGTTAGTTGATCTGTCAGTCTATCAACAGAAAATAAAGTAAACATTTAAGTATCAAAATTGCATCCAATATATATTTATTTTGCTTCATTTTGCACATGAAGCAAGTCAATTTAGGCCTTTTAAATTTACTCTATATCATTGAATATATGAGTACATATATCATCCATTTTGTAGTGAGAAAATGAGTGACTTGGAGCTTTCAAAACGTCTGTCTTCAGTACATGAAACATCAAACAAAAGTAGCCGAGCAGAAAGTTTAAGAAGTAGTCGTATTGGAAGTAAGAATGTCAGTATTGCTGGTACTCCAACTGTCAGATCCAATAGAACAAGTGTATGCAAAGAGCTTGAACCAAACTCTGCTGCAGACAGAAGTAATGATGCTGATCAATTGACATCTCCAGCCTCTCCTGCTCAGATCCCTTCGAATGTGAGTAGTAGTAATTGAAATAATGTGTGTATAGGAGTAAATCGTTATGCTGTTTGGTGGGACTTTGTTTGTATGCTAGGTGTTGGCATCACCAGAAGTCCTTAATGAGAAAGATGAACAAGGGGTAGAGGATGATAAAATGTCCGGAATTTCTTGGAATGATGATTTAAAGATCTCTAAAGATTCTTCTGGAGTAGTATCTCCTGGAGTTGTATCTCCGCAGGTAGCATCAGATTCAAGCAGCAGAGCAGAAACTGATTCAGAAGCAATTCCCTTTGAAGGGGATAATGTACGAATTGAAGTACCACCTCCACCTGCACCTCCACCACCACCGCCACCAGGTTCCCTTGGACCAATACCTCCACCTCCTCCACCTATACCTGGAGTACCACTGCCTCCTCCACTTCCAGGAGCTCCTCCGGTTCCTGGACCCCCTCCTCCACCTGGAGCACCTCCGTTTTTTGGTGCCTTGGGAGGACAGATGTCTTCTATCTGTAAGTACTATATTAGTAGTTATTTGATATGTAAGTTGTTGGTTTTTCCCTGTTGTAGTACCTCCTAGAAGTACAGTCAACCCTCAATCAAAAATGAAGAGATTTTACTGGCAGACTCTCCCTCCACAACAAGTATGTGTATTCATTTCCTACCAAATTATTGTAATTTTTGCGGAATTTTAAATTAAAAGGTCATGAAATGTGGATGGATGGATTGGTGCGGTGCTGACTACACGGATGCATTAGACCTGTCTAGTTTAGAGACTATGTTTGGTGTGGAAGATTCAAAGCCTAAAACAGATGTTGTACAAGGTATAGTATAATCCTTATGTGTTTACTGTCTCTATTATTGAATTTTGGTTTGTTTAGCTAAAAAGAAACAACAAACCAAGACATTACTGGACACTACCAGAAGTCGAAATATAGAGATATTTCTTCCTAGTTTCCCATTTTCACTAGACAATCTGGAAACAACTCTTTCAGACCAACTAAACAGTGTAGTAACTTCTCTTGGACTTGGTATTGACCACATAGTAGCTTTAAAAAGGTAGGTTCCAGATGTTTAACAACACAAAACAAAAGCTTTATGTGCATTAGTTCATACTAAGACAGCAATACTAACAGTTGAATCAATTATGAGCAGTTTGTATTATGAGTTATATGTATTCATGTGTATTCTTCTCAGAATAGAAGTTTGTAATATATAAGATTTCTTTCTTTATGGTGCAGTAGCCACAGTGAGCATATCGTCACATGCGTATTTCAGCTTTCATGCTCGTATACTCCAATAGGTTATTTAATTTAAAATTCCTATATAGTTTAGAGCTATACAAACTTAGGTGACAAAAGAGAGCGGCTACACAAATTGGGAGTTGAGCATGATAAAAGCACACGAAACCATTACTTTAAAATAGTGAATATCATATATTGGATGAAGGGGTATGGGTTCCCGTAATTTGCTAAAAAATGATTTGAAAGTAGTGAAATTATATAAAAATGATTGACAGTAATTTAGCTTTTGAGTATATTTTATCTTATTTAGAGTGAAATTATGACTTGTTACAGGCTCAACAGTTCAAAGCAAGTCATATCACACTGCCTTTAAAAATAATCATTTTATCAACAAAAAAAATTTTTGTTGTTAATATTGGATTTGGTTTATCCAAAATTGTGCTAAACTGTTCTGAATGAATTGCTATTGTAAATTTTATGCAGCATGCTTGACATATAAAAGTATATTCCCTTTTGACAGCACACTGAAATCTCCCGTTTAGTTTTTAGCATCTCACTGTAGTTACAGTGTATAGTGCACTCTCCCTTTAAAAGCACTGAAGTATAGTTTTTCAGGGACTCTAATGTGAAGTGATTGAACTAGACTCTAATGATGCTAGTAGTGTCCTCTTTTGGTGGCTCTCATAGTCTGATGCATTCTTAGGTGATTAACCCTCAGCACGCATTCGAGAGAGGGTTATAGTAGTCCTTTCTGTTTGTCTGTCTGTCACGCTCTGATTTTAGAGATTACTGACAATTAACAGTTGATTTAGGAATGAACTTACTCGGGACGAAGGTTTAAGACCTTTAATTGTGCTGCTTTTTTTTTTAATTTCGGGCTAATTGTTGAGAAAACATGAAGCTTTCATCTCCACGTAGGTACCAGCTTTTATGAGCAACATCCCCTAGTGTCACGTCATAATCACGTGAGCAAATAATTTCTGCAGTCAGCAGTATAGTTCGCTTTATGCTCATGGAAGTTAACGGAGTTGAAAGAAGTTAAGCTTCACGTTGAAAATGTATGCAGGTGGGTGTTTCTGGCTAGTTTAGCTTCTACTCTTATGAAGACAGCGTTTCCATGTACCACATTCATTGGTCGAGCTATTTTGATACCTCATTAAAATAGCTAACAGATTGCTTGTTCTTTTGGAA
>WLWI01002356.1_pt1 | contig 16308 bp, 7 predicted proteins | sample 6701501 | NCBI WGS metagenome assembly WLWI01 (sample SAMN12718690, study PRJNA515312) | sponge metagenome | isolation source: marine sponge | host: Mycale hentscheli | place: New Zealand: South Island, Marlborough, Capsize Point | collected 2014-11-01
TGTCACATTTAATGAGGATATCTTCAGAATCTCCTGAACAATTGTCTGACAATGAATTAGAACAAATGATTGATGTTTGGAACAGAAAACATAGAAGAATATCAGTATAATTAATTAACCTGTATTTAGTCTTTCTCACAAATCAATACTGATTCAGTGATTTCTCCAATTTTGATTTCATAACTATACACTCATACTCCAAGGGGGGCAAAACAAACCCTAGGGGGGAGAAAGCCCCCCCTTGCCCCCCCCTGAAATAAACCCTGCTTAGCATTATTTTTTGTTTGATGTTTTAATTAGAAACAGCCTGATAATCTATTGCATTAATTTGTGGTACTTAACTACACTATTATTTCTAAGTAAATAGATGGTATGCATTCTGGTGCTCTTGATGTAAACTGGGTGAAAATTTTAATATCATGTAGGATTTTGAATTATAAGTTGCTGTGTCTCACATAGACACTACCTTTGTAACTAAAATATATGTATTAGAGTTTTAGGCAAAGAGTAGTTGGATTTGAGGAAAGAGGTTATGTAATGAATGGAACTAGTTACCAATATACTAGTTATAACAGACTGCAGCATGCTATGCATTCACAGCGGAAGCGCTCTTCAAATTCAATTGTACAAATTGAAAATGGAACAAGAATACTGCGAATAGGGAACAAAACTTACATATTAGGAAAAGCTGTCAAGAAACCAACAGTATTAAATTCTACGCGTGAAGTATCGGCTGATGGATATAGTATTATGTTAACATCTGTGTGTTTTGTGCACAGTGTGTACCTTGAAATGTTTTTTGATCCTTTGTTTGTACCAGCTGGGATTCTACATGAAATTGATAAGAGAAGAAATTGTGAAGATATTATGTTAAGTATTTTGGTAACCAAATTTCTGTATGACATAAGTTGGCCTCAGTGTGGAGTTATAGCTGTGAAAGCATCATTTGGAATCACTAACCTGGATCAAGAAGCTAGTAAGATATATTTTATCAACTTGTACATAATATCTGGGTTAGTAAAGTTGAAATGAGTTAAATTTACACTAAAATACAGCTAAATTACTATTTTGTTTTGCCTAGAATAGCTGAATCATTATTTCAAGATAATTTTATGGGGTAGTATTAGTTAGTAAATTAAGCAAGCAAAGGACACTATCAGTGGTGTACAAATTTCTGCTATACACATTTGAGCTGACGACCATTGGGTGTAACTTTTCGGAATAGAGCATGCACCTCATTCATTGCCAACCTTGAAAATATGTGTACTTCACAGTGGGGGAACACTGGGATCTGGTCTCGACACGGCCCTGTTCACACACCTGGAGACAGCAATTGTATGGTGCCAGCAGAGTAAAATGCCCTCCTTGTAGCTACCCGGCGAACTTTTAGCCCACCCTCAGGTTGGACAACAGAGTAGTATTAAATAGATATACACAGACAATGACTTGACTGGCATGACACAGAACTGCAGAATGACACACAACACACTGCTTAAATATGACACACAAACTCCACCTACACTTGGCACCAAAAGCTGCATACTTCCTGTTCTGCACCAAGGCACACACACACACATACATACAACTGTTCATTAACACTTACACACACAATGAATACATACACACCAGGGCACGGACACATACATATAGCTCTCATAGTCTCCTATCTTCATGTGGGCATGCCCACATTCACAATTCTGGAAGAAGCTGAAACATTGTATGAATCATACCAGAACCTTTCCAAGTATACAGATTAGATAAAAAGAGTTGGGTAAGAAGGTGGCCCAATAGACGAAGCTTCTTTGTTAATGTTTATTTCATGATTACGTAGTTTTGGTTGTCTAGCAACTAAGTACCGAAGTTTCACACATGATTTTTGTTTGTTATATGAATTTTTAAAACCAATTTTTATGAAAAAGCAAGTGTACTTTCTTCTTTTCCTCATATGTGGAGGAAAAAAATTATTTCAATGTACAAAAATCAGGCTTAGAATAATAATTTCCATGTTTATACAGGTGTTTAATTGGTTTTAATTCAATGTAACCTATGAGATAACTCACATTATCATAAAGCTGGATTACCCTTCAGATACATTATAGCAACCAGCCTCCAGTTTTCTGTGTTTTTCAGCTACCTTTCTCTAGTGAAGCCTATTTAACCAGGTTAGAGCAGCTACTAAACTGAGGGTGTGGGGATCCCCTTGTGAGCTAGAGTTGTACAGCCAACTTTACTTTATGAGTTACTGACCCTAGCTAAGCATAAAATAAACCACTTGTTACACTCTTCAGAGTGATTGGCAAGATGTTTCACTCCTAAGCTTTATTTTCACTTGCCTCTGGCACTTGAAAATAAATTAACCTGCTCATGAAATATTTTTGCCATATCACATTCTTCTGACCCATATAATAAGTACTACACACACATTATGTACATATGTAAGGTCCATTTTTAATACTGCGGATGGAGCCTTGTTTATTCTAGAAATACTATATCTTACCAGTTTATTCTAGAAATACTATATCTTACCAGTTTATTCTAGAAATACTATATCTTACCAGTAGTTTATTTTACTATAGCAATAAAAATAAGCCTCAATTTAGTGTTAGATTTGATTATTCTTTGTCGTTTCAACCGAAATATATGAGACTAATTTATTCTAGCTCCTGAGGCTTGAATTGGTAGTGTAATAATAAACATGGCTTTCATTTTTTCCCTTCCAGCTTTAAAAGCTTAGGACTGTGTTAAAAATAAGATTTTATTTTGCTACAATATAATCTGCCGCTGTCCCACACAATATTTCTATATCTGTAGGATATACTCAATATTAGGTGGCTCTATGTTGTAGCAGTCAGAACCCAATTTTGATGTTGATCAATAATATTCAACATAATTAAGATCGAAAATTTCTCACCTAAAGGGGTCTGGAAAAAAGCAAAGGAAAAATGTGAAAAAAATCTTAGTTGTCGCTGGGGATTCGAACCTAGGACCACTGGCTTTAGCCACCAGTGCTCTAACCACTGAGCTATGACAACCCACAACTTCCAAGACCTTCACATTTTACCTTTATACTATTACCTTGTCGTAGCTCAGTGGTTAGAGCACTGGTGGCTAAAGCCAGTGGTCCTGGGTTCGATTCCCCGGTGACAACTAAGACTTTTTCACATTTTTTCTTTGCTTTTTTTTTCCAGACCCTTTTAGGTGAGAAAGTTTCAATCTAGTTTTTATGAAGGGTCAGAAGTTGATAATAATTAAGATCATACACAATAACAATAACAGTCATTCTCGGCTGAAATAATTATAATAATAGCAAATTGTTCTCGTTCTTGCCGAAGTCCTTTTCAGAGGTCAAGTTTTAATTATATTAACAATATTGGTTGTTAGAACGAGAAAATTTTGCTATTATAATAACAATATTGTATGCTTTTGTAAGCGTCAGTTCATCATTTTTGTTGCAGGCTGAAAAATTGGCAGAGTTTAGGGCATTTTATCTTATGAAATAACCATACGCTTATATATGTTCTATTCCTGCTAACTGCTGAAACTGTCTGAGCAAAATTACTGTAGGTTAATTTCATATCTATTTTATAGATAGCAGTATTACTATTATTTCAGTAGTTTTTCTGGTATTTGTATCTGTTGTATTATGCACTGGTATAAGTGAAAGGTATGTTCTAATAGCGATGTTTCTATGACTAGTAGTTTGTATATTTATGAATGGGAGCAGTTATTAAGTACTCGCATGATTGTACACAAATAAGGATTTACGTAACCCTCACATTTATAGGTATGCTCGGTGGCCGTGATGGATTGTCAAGTAGAAAAAGTCATTATATGGAAAGATCAAACTGTCTCAATATGTTGTCAAATTTATATGGATATTTGCCTTTAGTAAATTCCACTATAGTTGTGTCCAAGTTTTAATGTATATGTATGTCATATTTAATTTTTAAGCAAATATCAAGATATCAACATGAAGTATAAAATATATTTAGAGTTTAGTTAATTTAATGTTAGTTTGTAGTCTTCATGTACTGAAGTTTTATAATACTCATACTCTTTCAGTAATATTGAAGTACTGCACCACCTGCACAATAAAAATTGTTTTCATAATTAAGAATACATATAATTGCGTAGTGAGACCTATTAATGCATGTAAAAGAGAGTTCTCTTATAGATTATTCAGAAACTGATCTGAACTAAATGTGGGGAATGGTAAAACCAAACACAAAATCAGTAGTCCATTACGTTACCATAAGGCAGGATTGGGTTCCCTGAATCTCACATTCAAGTTTCATGAGACTTTTAATAGGGATAATGTAAAAATTATTAGAATGCACACACAAACATCTAGAGTCAGTAATTTGGGGAGGGGGAGGCAGGTGTGTTGAAATGCAAAATTTCATAATTATGCCATTTTATATATGCATATACAATATACCTGACTGCTGCATATCTGTCGCTTTCCTGTGTGTGAATTGATGATGCCATTTTTATCAGGAGAGACCCTACAATAGTAAACATGATGTTTAAATAGGTTATGCATCTTCAAATACATTATTATAAAATTTGTGTGCTTTAAGTCATAATAATAATAATATTAAAAGCAACTTGGGTAGAATTAGGAACCAATTATATTGATTTTTGCACATAAATGTTGCTCAACCTTGGCAGTATTTCTGATTTCTGGTTAATGCTTTGGGTAGTATTTAAAACCAGAGACATTTGTCTGATTGGCTGTATTTACGGTAATATATTTAAAAAATAACCAGAGAATATCACTCATCTGATTGGCTGTATTTACACTAGTGTGTCTGCAACACTTGCATAAATGTTGTACCAACAGATTTATGATAACAATTTTTTCTCTTTTTAACAGCCAATATAGTTAATTATAACTTAACCTGACATTTCGACTTCTTGCCGAAGTCCTCTTCAGGGGTCAACTGAGGTCGAACTCTCCATAATAACAATGTAAACAGCAATATTTCTGGAGGGTGTTATGAAGGATCCGCTCATATTCTATTACCATTTTTTTCATCCGAATACCATAAGTCGTATTCTTTCAAAAAAATGTAATAAATGTATTCTTTTTTGAAAGAATATATTAACAGAACTTAGGGTATTCGGACGAAAAGAATGGTGATAGAATATGAGTGGATTCTACACAACGCTCCAGAAATCTTGCTGTTTACATTGTGTTATTATATAACTACGGAGAGTTCGACCTCCTGAAGAGGACTTTGGCAAGAAGTCGAAACGTCGGGTTAAGTTATAATTAACTATATTGGCTGTTAAAAAGACAAAAATTTGCTATTATTATAATTATTTCAGCTGAGTATGACTGAATCATTGAAAGATTTATGATATTCTCCTGTGCTTAAAAAAAAATATACAGATTACTATAACTGCACTTGTGTATTGAACTTTACCTATATATATATGAGCCAATGAAAGAGCGAAGTCCCGAGCTGCAGTACTTAAAATATTGATGTCTTTGTTGACAGATTTTTCTCCAAAATCAATAACACATTCCAGTTGATTTTTTAAAGTAATTGCTTCTGCCATTAAATTGTGCTGTTCAGACTTTTTAATGTTTTTAATTACTTGCTGAGAAAAAATCTATAATATACACCTAATAAACTATTTAGTACCATGATGAGTAGACACGTACTTGTAAGTTGTGTTTGTAATAAACCTTCACAACATCAAGACTCAAAATATTAGTAGTCCCTTCCCATATTGGAAGTACCTGAACAAAATAGAATGTTGATAAAATTCCATTTTACATGATTATTTCTGGATTAGAGTGCTGTCCAGAAATGCCAAAGAGAGACAAGTGGGCATTCCATGGAATGTTCCACTGTCCCATGGGACTGTGCGATGGGATGGACAATTTACGGCATTTCTGGACATCTATGAAAATATAAACTTACCAGAGTGGAAGAGTATTGTTTATTGTTTATTGGATATTACCGTAAACATTCAGGGGTAACTCAGCTATACTTCTAAAAATTCAGTCGTTGTCCATAACAACACACCATTGGAGCGTTCAATATGCAGCGTTCAAGGGAAAAATTGAAAGCTTTGTAATATGAAATGCTTAAAAAAAGATAATATTTGTATATGATGATGATACATCAACAAGCAAAACAAACAATTTATGCCATGATGTATGTGTAACTTTTCTTTGTGTACTTGTGACCAAGTGAATTTTTGTCTTGACAACCACTCAAGTAGTATTTTAAATGCAATTTTATTCATTGAAACAAAAAAGCAGATGTAAAAGTAAGTTTTTCATTTTCAATTATTTGTGTATTGGTATTACTTAATTTATAATAGCTACCTGAGCATCTCTTAGAAGTCCAGGAAGTCCAGTATCTTCTATATAGCCCTGTCCTCCAATGCATTCCAAACCTTCAGAAGCTACTTCCACAGCCTACAGTGTATATAATATATATAAATAGTACTTATTACAAGAGTCAGAGTGTGATATGGCAAAATATTTCAAGAGTAGTCTAATTTATTTTCAAGAGCCAGAGGCAGTAATAGTAAAGCCTGAGAATGAAATGTCTAGCCATATGACAAGTGTAACAAGTGGTTTATTCTATGCTAGATGTCTCACTGCAGTAGTTTGTACTAAGCTTAATAACTCATGGTGTAGTAAAGTTGGCTGTAAAACTCTCTAGGGGCTCCTCACACCCCCAGCTGGTATTTTAACAGATGCTCTAACAGGGTTGGGTAAACTTCACCAGAGAAAGGTAGCTGTGAAAACTGGTAAGCCAGGCCAGTTGCTTTAACTACTAGTGGTTGTTATAACTACTAGCATAGGTAATGAACTTGCACAATACAGCGTGAGATAACATCTTGTGATAACATGAGATATATATCAAGGGTCATACCTAAAAATAACATGAATGTGAAGATATCTAGCATGGAATAAATAATGTATATGCCAGAAAGGCTTAATTAGAAAATGCTTTTCCCAAAATTAGTAACATCAGCAATGACTGAGAAACCAGTATCCTAAAACCGCAATGACTGATTGGTTAGCAAACATAATTTTATTATTTCTCACTTGCTTTGCTGTGTAGAGTTTTGCAAGGGAAACAAGATATCTCAACAATACTTCAGTTTCTGGCGAAGTTGAATGACATTCTGATTCACCAAGCAATCGAGAAACTTCAATAATTAAGAGTGTACAGCCTCTAGTTTGAACCTACACAATATTTGTATGCTGAATATATCTAATTATTCAAGATAATTTAGTCAATATAAGAAAAATACTGGCATAAAGATAAAGTATGGCTAACCTAATAAATGTTCTTTTTGCCTTCATAAATTACATACATGTATACAGTACATTCATTAAATTACCTCCATTTTAGATAATGTTTTCATATGTAGAGGGTATTCTATTAAGTATTTCCCAAAGGCTATACGTTTAGTAGCATAGTCCATACATAGTTGCATTGTTCTAAAGAAAATAGGTACAATCTTTGTTAAACTTATAAATGCATAAATGAACGGTATAATGCAAGGAAGTTACATATATCGACTTAAGCTAAATATTCAATGTACACTCATGGTGACTTTTAAACAGATAAAAAAAATTTTTTTACTCACATGTCAAAGCTGTTGTAAGTCAGTATGTATGAAAAGTATTCACACGAAATTTCATGACACAAAACTAACTTGAAGCACTTTTCTAGTTCATAAGAAAATGTAAGTGTGTGCCATGATAATAAATGTAGTGTAAAGGGTACAAAAAAAAAAAAAAAAATAAAAAAAAAAAAAAACAAAAAAAAACAACAATATGTATATATATATATATATAATAATATATATATTATATATATTAGTGTTTATGCACTGTAACGTGCAACTTACTATGTAAATTTAAAAAATAAAAGAAATGCAAATAAAATAAAAAAATTAAATCAATATACGACTATGCATACAGTGTCAAAACAGTGGTTTCATGATTCTTGCTAACAAAGTGAAGCAATTTTTTCTTAACAGTGCATCATTCCCCTCTGAAGCCAGCTGCTACATATTTGGAGTGTCTTCTTGCTGTGGAAAGCTATCAGAGTCAGCTTTGACAACATGGGGAAAAGCGAAAATTAAAGTCACAGAGCTAGAAGGGTTGTGATACATAAAAGTATATAATGGTGTGAATTGAAAGTTTTGTACACATGGCAAACATCTGCATGCAAGTTGTTGATTAGACATATATGTATCAAGTTGAAACAAGTTAGAGAGATTCAAGCTAAGCAAAATAAAGAATCAGCATTTTATAAAGAAACCTGCCATCATGATTCTGACCTTAAATCACCGGCAAAAAGAATGTGAACCAGCACGTGTGTGTGCAGAGATGAGCAAGCTACACCTGATCAATATTTATTTTCAAACTTTTAATAAAGTGGTGTGAGAGCTCATTTTTTTTAACTATCCTCAAGTAAACCATTATTCAGAGGTTGGTCACAAAAAAACTGTTTATGACCCTATTATGAGCACAAAAAAAAAACATGTAAAACTACAGAAGATTTGACTTTAAAATCCTTATGTCATCATTGGTGAAAATAGTGAAAATAAAATTTAAAAATTCCCAGGGAAATAAAAGATAATAAACATGTTTGTACTATACATTATAAAAATAATTTTGTCTGAAATATTATTTATACCAAATTTACAAGCTGATTTATAAGTTATCCTCCTTTAGTATATTTCATTAAATTGCATCAGTATTTAATGAAGATAATAATATGTGTTGAGTAGAGAAGAAGAGGTTTTTTTAACACGACAACACAAAAATTAATTTTAAGCTTAAATTTTTTTTTGTCTACATGCAGAGTACTCATTAATTCTTTATTTGGTATACAAGTTGTGATTATAAAATATAATGCTATAGAAACTTAGCCTATTAGCATAGGACACAATTTGTTGTATTTAAATTACCTCCGCATTATAGCAACTGAAGAAATGCTATTGTGCAATCTGGTAATAGTTAGCATTGGGGATATGTTACTGATTCCTGTACCACGAGATCCTACCTATTAAGTATATAAATTAAATATCTAAAAATAATACCACCGAAAATAAATTAAAACTCAATTAACTTACAAGATAAGACAAAGAGCCCTCCAGTTGCAACTCTGCTGTAGGAAGTTGTTTTGTCCCCAATTTATTTTTTAATTTCTACAAATGAAAATCATTGTTAAGTGGTAAAGAAAGGAAGTTAGGCTTTAAAAATTCAAGATTAAATGATATAAAATTAAAAGACTGTATCGTTCACATTTCTATGTGTAAAGTTCATTGGAAAACAGACTGAAAAAAAAGCTTGTTGTATAGTCTAACAGATGTTATATAAAGCAATAGATGAATTATTTTAAAAAAATTACCTGCAATTTTATCTTGTTCCATTCTCCATTGTTATCCTTAGTCTCCAAGTAGAACAGAGACAGCCCCTTAGATCCCTGAAATAAATGGACAGATTAATAGACCACTTTAAAACAGTTCAATAAGCTAACTTCAATATAATTTCCAGTGTCATCCACAATTCTGGCTAAAGTAAAAGCCATGTTTGAATCAGTAGCTGATGAAAAATATTTCTCTCCAGACAAAGTAAACCATCTCTCTGATTGGGTACTAAACGCCAATGTTTTTGTACTTGAACCTGTATTATAGGAAGTAATGATAAAATATTATTATATTATAATATTCTAAATAAAATGTATTGCGTACCAACATCAGACCCCCCACTTCGTTCCGTCATCCATTGACCCGATGTCCAAAATTCTGTTGGTTTACGGCTCGTTAGATGTGAGAAAGCTCTGTCTTTAATAAATGTATCATTTGAAATCTACAATAAAGAATTAATAAAAACAAAAATAAGACCAGCACTTCTTAATTAAATTGACACCATATCATAATGCAATGTTTATCTTTTAGCTATACTTATGATTTCATAGACGTAATTGTTAGTATAGTAAAACATGTTAAAAAGACCAAGTGGTAGCTATGAAAAAATTTGGTGAAAATTATAGCATGAATAAAAACAATAAATCTCTTAATATTTTATATATATGAAGACAACAAGTAGAGTTTTTGTTTGTTTATTTCATTTACTGAAAGGGCATGATTTCAGTGATCATGATGACACCTGTCAGCTATTCTAGTATAAACACAGTCTCCTAAAAGCTTATTTTAGAATACATGTATGTGAGGGCTAGTTACTTTCAGCATGTATAAACAAATATCCCTGTGTATTCAAATGGTTGGCAGAACTTAAACAAACATCAATCAACTTTTAAATACAGCTTGTAGTTATGTTCAAAACATTTTTTTTAAATAAAAATTAAAAAAATAATAACTAGGTGTATTCTCTCTCTTTCACAGGTTTTTTTTAATACAGAATTTAAAAATATGAAATAATAATAATGTTAAAAATTTGCTATTTATATCATAATAATAATTAATTATGTCAGTAGCCAGCAGTTTCTAGTTGGAGTTTTTATACATAGCTATGAACTTACTTCAATAAGTTTTGCAGCACCATCAGTCATAGCAAGAGGGCAAGAGTACAACCCTGAGGATGGTGAGAACAATAGCAATTTGGCCAACTGATGCATTCGGCTAGCATAATAAATACAAGGAAAACAAAGTGACTTACATTAGCCTGTTTAAAGCAAATTTTATACTAGACTATGTATCATAGTACATACATTCAAACCATCCAATCTGATTGCTCAACTTGCAGTGAATATATTTTATATAGGAGGTGAATAAGTTAATTGTCCAATCATAGTTATTATGCATTACCATAGTACAAATCGGTTGCACCACTCCATTCGGCTAACACAGTATTTACACCATCCTTGGGCCTTTTTCCCTTGGTTGTGTAAATCTAATATACCAACCTCTGAGTGAATTCTTCAAAATATCGTGTTTCATTCAAATGGGTACAAGGAAGTAAAAACAAAATATGAACAAAACGTATTCAAATGGTTGCTCATGGGGAATAGGCTTTGGCTGGTTCCAGTGCTCTAGCCATTGAGCTAATTGCAATCTCTGCTTTATGTTCCAGGGCCTGCACCATAATAATCAATTATTTAGTGGTATTCTTTGGAGTAGTGATGAACATGCTATATAAAAAGCTAGCATAATACATGTACTTACCTTCAATTGGTTTGTATATTGTGCAATAATAATGAAATAATAATAACAATAAATAATTAATAATTATTAATGATAATAATAAATAACTAATAAAAAAATAATAATAGTAAACTAAAAGTTTAGATTGCTTGGGATAATATTAGGAATACTGGTGCTTTCACATTGCAGCTTTAGTTAGTCAAGGACACGGAATTACTTGTTCAATGAGTAATGTGCAATAAAAAGGTCATATTCTAAATTGTTATTCCACAAGTCTTAGCATATCAATTATAGAATATATTTAGTTTATTGTTCTTTCATGCAAAATTCACCAAATTAGTTATGTATAAAAGCAACTTAAATTATCAGTAAATACTACAATCCCAATTGTATACCTTCTTTCTGCAATCAGATAGAAAACTATATGTATAGTTGTAATACCAACCTCCAACAATCATGCTTCCTTTCATAGCCCAAGGCCACTAATCCTTCTTCTGCTGACACATCATGAAGATCTTTCCAAGCTTGAGATGTATCTAATTGAATTTCCTTGTATCCCCAAGCATTATTTCTGTATCAAATATTTAAAAATCATTAATTAATGTAACAGCTAATAAACCTGTTATTAAATATGTGCACAGATAAAAAATCTTTACAACTAATGATGTTTCAGAATATCATCACTCCTGCTCACAGACTCTATAAACACCAGTTAGTATCTCCTGATTCTTGTTATCCCTGACATCATTAAAAAAATTAACTTGTAACATCTTTCACTTTACTCAAATTCCTTTTGTAACAATTAATTAAAACAACTAAACAATTTTTACAATTTTTCTAACAATTTCTGAGTATATGGGTGTGTTAAACATTGAGTGAAAGTATGTAAGAGAAATTTCACTCAAATCCAACAATTGTGCACCACCCATAATGAACTATTCAGATCATAAGCAGAATATCTTACAAGGGTGTTACAGCAGGCAGTACTATAAAAATTATAACTGTGGTTAAAGAAATAATTGTTAACATTTTCTCAAGCAAATAAACACACACACAAAAAAAGAAGTATAGCTAGCTTCAGTTTTCCTATGCAATTGTTGTCATAGCTAATATTGCAGTTCACAGCTTGCATGTATTTAATTTTACATTACCTAAGTTGAGGTGGGTTTAATTCTGCATTTCGACCGAGAAAATCAATTTCTGTCACAATTCGTTCTCCAAATTGAGTCAGATCCATTGATATGTCAGCATATACCTAAAGCATATTTGTTGCATGTACATACATTATGATGAAAGTCAATGGATGAAAATACTCTTATCACAAACTTCTTTTGGAAGATTATCCTGAAGAGACCTCTGAAGAAAAGTATCCTTCAAGAAGGTATTGGAAAGTGCAGGTGGTTCTTGAACAAATTTATTTGTAGTATTGTTGCTGCTGGCTCGAGATCCATAACAACGCAAACTTGGCCTTGCGGTTATTTTTATAAAATACCTTAATGGGAGAAAATAATTATGATTTTGAGAATTATACCCCCAGTAAATGTAAATTTAGCCCCTTAAAGAAGCAAAACAAACAGAATATAACTTTTGTAATAGGAGTAACACGGACATTTTATAAGTAACTATAACAAGAATCTTCATACTACATGGCTATAGAGAATAAATGATCTTCACCGACTTGTGAACAGAAAAAAGTTAGTTAAAAAATCTGATACATGTAACATGATATATTTTACTGTGATGTATTGCATTGATAGCCATAGTTATTCCTCAAAGTTATCTGATGAAGAATTTTTGTCTTTTTCTGGATACTCAATTTCTAACAATACTTTTTGTATTTGCATTTTAGCATAAGCTTTTTGCCGGCCTGATAATCGGCGTAGAGTAGCAGCCAGCTGTTTTCCAAACAATTCATCCTCATCCTCATTATACTGCGAATTTCTTGAAAAAGCCGGGGTAAAATCTATATCAATTCTTCTCCGTTTTGCAGAAGGCAGAGATGCTGAACTCGAATGGTTATGAAATCCCACCTCACTTGAAACATTCAGATTACTGAAAATAATATATTAAGCTTTAGCTCATACTCAAATAAATATATAAAAGTAAAACATACATACCTAGTATTATTAAGTAAATCATCATCACTGCACCCATCCAAATGGTTTTCCAATGATGGACTGAGATCATCCGTTGTAGAAGATGAAGTTGCCCCTTGAACTCTACACTAATTTAATCAATTGAGATCAACTCATTAAGTAGCAAACTTACAATCTATGTCGTACTACATCTTGCAAAAACAACAGATTTTCAAACATTGACCAAGCTGAATTATATGAAGAGCCAGTATCTTCAGTTGTATTCTGCTTTGTTTTCTTTAGTTCTCTTACAAATCTATCTCGAATATTCTTCCAGCGTTTTAAGCATTTATTTGTAGACCCTTCTCCAATCTAAAATACAAATAACAAAATTTCTCTGATATATATTTAATTAATCTGAGAGGGAACAATAGACTTTAACAAAAGTGTATAAAATTACATGTTATCGAGTACCATTTCTGATTATGTGCAATATGCAGTATTATATACAATTGCATGAAGTTTAGATGTTGTTAAAGTAGTGAAAAAATCCCTAATATAATAACTATGAGAAGTTGAGTTTTAAATTAATGTGTCAATATTGACATAAGTAGTGGACTAACTCTATCTGCAGAAGCTCAAACAATTTTGCACAAAAAGACAAATTCACTAACTATATTTAAATAACAGTACCAGCAATGGTTCTTAAAGATTAATTTCAGCCAATTCAAATTACTTCGGATAGTATTATATGTCTTGATTTAATGAAATATATTCTTCTCATGCTATAAGCCTGCACTAATTTTAAAAATTTTCTGAAAGCTGTTTTTTTGGGAGCTAAATGTTTGATCATGCTTAAAGTTTCCAATTGAATAAGCACCATATGAAAATAAATATCACGTGTAACAAATTGATGAGATCTGGTATCAATTACTAATGAGATAGAACTTGCTACAGTATTTTGAACTAAGTATGTATATTGCACATAGTAGTTTAAAAAAAAGACTACAGCAACATTAAACATTAGTAAAGTCTTTTGGCACTATTGCTCTAATAGAGGTAAGATTTGAGTCAGCTAGAAAGCAGGATAGTGCAAAGTACTGTGAGAAAGATTTTGAAATCCTACTACATACGATTTCAATAAAAAAAATTAACATGTTGCGCTCAGATAATGTGAAAATTTTTAAGCACTCACACATAGTATAAATAATTATATATATTATATATATATATTATATATATAATTGTGTAGCAATATCAAAGTACACTAACCTGTGATGCCACCTGCTTCCAAGCAGCATCTTTTGCCTTAACATCTCTGAATGTTGCTGAAGTAGTGTTCCATAAACACGGAAATGTTCTGACAGCTTCAATAAGTTTTTCATCTCCCATACTGAATGAATTGTCTAAAACCTTACTCCAAAAAAAATGATTTTCAAGATCTAACACTAACTAATCAATAAATTAGATTATACAGGTCGCTAGGCACAATATAAATAAATACAAGAACAACAGTTAATGTATTCTGAAAGATTGGGAAACATTGTATATCTGACCTTACAAGTATAGGAAAATGGTCAATGATTTGTACAGCTTTTCTAGAAATTTAAATTTAAAAAAAATCTATGCCATGTACAAGCTGTTACTTTGAGTCCTGGCACAAATACAAGAGAAAAACAAATGTGAACTGGATGGGATTCAGCCACCAGCATTCATAAAGTAGAATTGCTTAGCTTACATTGTTGTATCAGCAACTCACAACGACTTTAGCAGCGGTAGTTTAATTAATTGTGTATACAACTAAAGTATACTGTGCATTTAAGTGAAGCATCTGCATAATAATAAGCTTATATATCAGTAATGATGACGGTGACCAACAACAGTGTGTATCATAAATAATTCATGAGCTGGGACAGTTCGTTAAAGCATTGTTATTTGTGGGATGGGTAAAGCATCGTAACATTCAGTGGAGCATCGTAACATTCAGTGGAGTAATTAAGGAAACAAAGCGGGTGGAATTGATGAGAACTGATGGCAAAAGTTTCAAAAGGAAGGGAAAAGTATTGCAAAGCCCAAGCCCATCCACTGCCTGCCTCTTACCTGTCCACTGCCTACCGCTTACCCGTCTAACCACCAAAAATACTATTATTCATACTACAGCATTTAAAAAAAAAACTGTATGGAACACAATCACACAGTACTCTAGGGGTTGGATACTGTCTCCTTTGCACCTCATGAGTTGTTATGGAGTAATTTAATAATCACCTGTTCCAAATGACATCATATTGACAATGAAAAAAGTAAATTCTATTGTCCTGCCATCACTTTCCAACTTCTTGTTTCATTTATTGCTAAATAAACAAACTCCCAGTCATAGTAATACGTATGTAATACTAACACACCCCCTCTCTCACAGCATTGGTGGAAGTGATTGGCCTTAAGGCTGAGATTCTAACTTCTATTTGAGCTAAAGCTTAGTGCAAATTAAAAAGCATGGTACTTTGTAATTTGATACCTATAAAAAAATTCTGTAGATTTTTGGACAGTTCAGTGGTTTCTTATTATTCACTTTAGCTGGTTGGTTGTACTTATAACGGACTTCTAGGTATCCACCTTTGTATTTCATCTAGCTATGTTTGAAAAGCGCATGTATAATGTACAATATGTCCAGTGTCACTCCTATAAGAACGCTACCTCTATACTAGCTTAACCTTATCACGATTCTTACCGACTGAGACGAAAGGTTGCCACAGACATCTTTACACGTTGCGTCGTTCCGTTTTCCTCAGTTTGTTCACGAAGGCGTAACGTCTCAAGCGCACGCTTGTCCGGTTGCTGTGTGTTTATTAACGCAACCGCCGACCTTCACCTTATGACCTTACGATGACCGCCCTTTTTTTTTCCTTTCCTTCCTTTTCTTTTCTAGCTCCCCCCCCCCCCCCCCCCCCCTTTTTTTTTTTTTTTTTAAAAAAAAAAACCAAAAAAAAAATTTTTTTAAATTTATTTTTAATTTTTTAATTTGTAGAGAAAACCCAATTAAAAAATATTTTTTTTTTTTATTTTTTTTTTTTTTTTTTTT
>WLWI01002358.1_pt1 | contig 16297 bp, 9 predicted proteins | sample 6701501 | NCBI WGS metagenome assembly WLWI01 (sample SAMN12718690, study PRJNA515312) | sponge metagenome | isolation source: marine sponge | host: Mycale hentscheli | place: New Zealand: South Island, Marlborough, Capsize Point | collected 2014-11-01
GTTCTTGGGTAGTTATAAAGCTAACCACAAAATATAACTTTCTTCATGCTTTTAGCTGTACTAATATTATAAAATGGTTTGTAAATGTTAAGGCAAAAAAGGCTGCAATATATTATTGATTTATTAGTAAAATATTGTATCATAATTATGTGTGATAATAAGCTCAATGGCTATAGTTGTACATTAAAATAATGTTATGTAAATATTACATAACAGTAACAGGAAATACATTATATATTATTGGTGAGCCAGCGGAGCAGAGCGAGACACTTACCGGGGGTACCATTGAAAATCGGGGATGTTTGTTGGTGAGCGAGCGAAGCGAGCGAGACAGTATTAGGGGTGGATAATGCAAAGTCGGGTATATGTTGTATGTATATTATAAGTACATATTGTACGTATGCCCATAAAACGCGCATGTGGGTACCGTTTTTCTCCTAAAAACAAGGCCTTTTATGCTTGACTACACTTTCTTCTGATACTACAGCATTAAGAAAGTCTTACTTGAAACTTGGGCTCCGGGATAATTCCTGCTTAACGCTTGTTTTTCAAGTCCCAAAAGTTACAGCGACTGGTTACTATGCCATTGGAAACCCTTTACCAGACTTAATTTAAAAAGCGTCGTCCTTTTTTGGGGGTACTAAAAATGCCACTTGTTGGTTGTCGTCAAGTGCCACTGTTACCCCTGTAAATGTCTCTCTCGCTACGCTCGCTCGCCAATGAATGTATGTATGGATGGTAGTATGCCCTTTAAACGCGCTGGGAACTTTTTTCTCCAAAAAGCATGGCTTTTTAGGCTTGACCCCAGTTTATTCTGAAACTACAGCATTAAGCAAGCCTTACTTTATACTTAAGCGCAGAAGTGTGAGAAAATTCCTGCGAAAACGCTTGCTTTTCAAGAAACAAAAAGTTGATTCGACCGGTTACTATGGCATTGAAGACCCTTTTCCAGACATAATTTCAAAACTTCACCGTTTTATGTGGGGATACGGAGTGCCGATTGTTGGTTGTCAAAAGCCGTTTGTAGTCAGAATGCCCTAGTATTAATGCTAAGGAAGCTACTACTTCTCGAGGGAAGCTGAGGTAAGTACGCAATTCCATATTTGTTCGCTAATTATGCAAAATTAACTCTGGCCTTTCGGCCTTTCTTTTTTGTAGCTAAGAGCTTGTCAACAGTGACTGGTAAATTCAAATAGTCAGATTGGCTCAAATTTGGTACTACAAAGTTACCGCTGCTCAAGAAAATGAGGTAAGAAAGTAATTTTGTATTTGTGTGCTAACATTGATTGTCTTTTGTTTTTGTAGCTGAGAGCTTGTTGTTAAGAATGTGATGTAATCCACATAGTCAAAGTAACTTAAATTTGATACTACAGAAGTTATCAATACTCAGGAAATTGAGGTAAGTAGTAATTCCATATTATTGTTAGCTTAAATTACAAAATAATAACACTGATTTTTTGTTTATCGATGGAGCTGAGAGTTTGTTCAAGAGTTACTGGTAATTGAGATTATCAGAATGGCAGATGTTTAATACTACAAAAGTTAACAAATCAGGTAAGAGAGTGATTTTGTATTTGTTAGCTGAAATAAAAAGTCATAACTGCTATTATAGTGTTTGCATGAATTACGTTAAAACATAGTAACAATACTTAGATTTATGTTATCTAACTATCAGGCTCGCTCCTCATTTGTGCTCAAGCACACCACTAGTTTATATATAATTAGGACGTACGTATGTCATTTTGTACTTTGACCCTCTCGTATTTTCGAGTTAGCTCAGCGTTTGACCCCGTCCCAAACTACACTAAACGGTATCTTCCCGTTTAACGATCATTACCATATCATACTAGAAATTGAATTGTTTACCGCTTTGAAATTTTTTGCGGTGCAGAGTTTAAACTCAAAAACTTACTGGGGTTCCATTTCTGTACAATTTTGTGGTGGCGGTGAGTCAATGCGCTTTTTGTCATAGTTATAGCTGTACACAACAGTATTTACTTGAAAATTCACTGTCCACTAGAACCACAAAGGTAAGTCTTGTGTAGGTATGCCCAGTTGTGTGCAAGCATTCTGCGTTTTAGCTACTACTTAGCTCAAGCATATCACAAAGATAACTTTAAATAATATGTATTTTTTTTTCAATTCAAACAGTATGGGGGGTGGGGTTACTATGGAGGAATTGAAATGCCTTTACGTAGTTATAAATGTAATTAAAAAACTCGACCATCTTTTTAATAGCTTTTGAGTGTTAGAAAATCAATCATGTAACAGTTGTGTAGTTTTAGGCTCCTCGCCATTTGTGCTCAAGCACATCATTAGTTTATTTATGTTTGGGCGCACATATGTCATTTTGTACTTTGACCCTCGCGTATTTTGTGTTCGCTCCATGTGCGACCCCGTCCCAAACTTTACTAAACAGAATCCTCCAGTTAGCGATCATTACCAACTTAGAAATTGAATTGTTTATCGCTTTGAATTATTTTGCGGGTGCAGTTAAAACTCAAAAACTTATGGGAGCTCCATTTCTATTCGAGTTGGTGGCAGCGGTAACTTAACACGCTATTTGTCGTAGTTATAAGCCCTACTCAACAGTATTTACTTGAAAATTCATGGTCCACTAGACGAACCACGAAGCTTGCTTGCGTAGGTATGTTCAATTGTGTGAAAGTATTGTGTGTTACTACTACTATTAAGAACATTACAAAGAAAAATTTAAATAACGTGACTTGATTTTGTTGCTTCTTTTTCAATTCAAACAGTTAAGGGGAGCGGTTACTATGGCATTGAATTCCCTTTACCGCATATGCTTAATTTAACAACTCAAACTTAATTTTGTATTGTGTACTAAAATTGATAGCTTGTTGTCAAGAATTCACTGCAATTCATCTAGTCAAAGTAACTTAAATTTGATTCTACAGAAATTACCATTACTCAGGAAATTGAGGTAAGTAGTAATTCCATTTGTTTTCTAAAATTACAAATCGAAACACTGGTTGTTGTTTTCATCGTAGATGAGAACCTGTTCAAGAGTTACTGGTTGAAGTTATCAGAAAGGCTGATGTTTGATAAAACAGAGGTTACCATTAATCAGGTAAAAGAGTAATTAAGTATTGTTTGCTGAAATAAAAGGTCATAACTGCTATTATAGTTTTGCATGAACTTAGCTAAAACATATGTTACCTAACTAGCAGGCTCGCTTGCCATTTGTGCTCAAGCACACCACTAGTATTTTATTGATTTCATTTCAATATACAGAATTCTAAAATATGAGTTTACCTATGGGTCTTGGAGTATCTAATAATATATATTATACATAATATAATTATATATAATGTGTGTGTAGAATATTTTATAAGCATTCATAATTAATCTGTACAAAACTTTTTTGAGTACATTGTACCTACCTGAAAATCTTCGTAATTGTATACCTATTAATGTTAAATACACGTAATTTAGTAACAAGAAAATATATGTACCTGTGTACAGCTAATAAAAGTAATCTTAAAAAGTTATAATTATTTGGAATTATATAAGATCAGAAACTAAAGCGTAGAGATTGTAACATGGAATTATACATATTTTCATAATAATGAGTCAGTTGTACGATACAATAAAATAATTCACATGGCAAACACTTGAATTTACTGTAGTTATGTGTTTAGGACATTTTCATACTATCACCACCTTTCCCATGGAGGATACAGCTAAATACCGTCACTGTAGGACATTTAGCCCAACCCTCTACCAGAAATGTGAAGAAACATGAAATTTCTTAATAAGTGAATACAGGAAATTCAAGTTTTTGCCCTGTGATAATTTTAAAATAATAATGATTAATAATAGTAACAATAACAATATAATAGTCATAATACAAGGAATTAACTCTACAAGGAGTACCAACTTCTGAATAATTGACCTCTTCTTGTAACTCTTCCAAAATTATTAAATCAATTGTCAAGAAAAAGACTTGTTATATAGAGAAAATAATTAGTATCAAAATGTACCTGTTTCTGTAGCCTTCTCTTCCTCTTGCAGCTGATCTAAAGTAACATGAAGTTTTTACTACAGGGATGTACCACCTTTTGAGGTCCTAACCTCTCATTATAGCGTCCCAGACATATAAACTATATATAGTACCACTAACCTCTCCATGAAACTTTTGTTTCCCCTTGCAACTTACCTACAGCAGCAAATAGAATTAAAGTTCATGTGTGTTGTTTTCTTTGTAGTTAGAAACAATATAAAGAATGGTATTATAAAACATAAGTACTCAAACAATTGTTTATATGCAAAACAATGACGTCAAAATCAGTATTATCAAAGTGTAACTGTGGTGAAAAAAAAATTCCTGCAAATATCATGTAAAGTACTCTTTAGGCCTGAATAATCATAGTCCAATCATAAAATTAAAAACTGAGTGGATGATAACATACATACATACTAATTTGAGTAACAAACAGTATTATTGTAGAATAATTTGTGTGTGTCTGTTTGGTTTTCAAATATTGCTGGGTTATTCACTTTTACAAAGTGAACATGATATCACTCTACAAGTGACAATACATATATTTAATATATAAATTTAATTAAATGCAATTAGGAAGAGGAGATATATACACATTCTTGTTATGTATTGCACAGTCCTCCAAACCTACATGGTGACTATGAATATTATTATTACTACTGTAGTTGTGCAGGTAAATACAAATCACGAAATAGTGGGAAAAGGATATTGAAGAATCAGGAAACAGTGGGAAAAGGGTATTGAAGAATCAGGAAACAAGCAAGCTATGTTCTAATTGCTCTGCATACATGAAAGTAGTCAGATATATTATTAATAGTGATGCTGTCAATATTATGTATTCATCAACACATTATGGTCACAAAAAAATTTGGACATCTGTGTATTAGCAGCCATGTTAAAAAAAAAGTTGCCATAAGCTCAATCTAGGAATTTCTTCAATCGCACAATTGATGACTTTTGAGAAAGCAATACTACAAAGGAAATTAATGGAGATCACCTCATAAGTTAAAAAGACATGAACAATATGCATAAGCAGTTTTATAATGATGAAATACTAAAAAATTCAAATGATTTTGTGAGTATTATAACAATTGATGAAGAAATGCAAACATTAGATTATAATGCTGTCCTCATTTTCAAGCAATATAGTAAAAACCCTACTGAAAATTACAAACAACACTATTTACTATCACTAAAAATAGAAGTTGGCTACAAAAATAATATTTTTATTTTGTTATTTTAATAATTTGTTTGCAAAACTAAACAGGAAATACCAGCTAGCACAACAGAAGGATAAAAGATATTGACTAAAAGTTTATGATAAGACAATGCAACAATATCTGAAAATCAGTTCTTTTAGAGAACTCTTGAACGTAGACTCGGAGGGCATACTATATGATTGGGGACTCTGTTCCACTCATTAGAAACTGCATATTTGAAAGAGTGGTTTGTGGTGAAGAGACTTGGACTGGGGAGAACCGGGACCCATCGGAGACTAAGGACTGGATGGACTAGCTCGTGGAAATCTCGGAGGAGACCAGGAAACTCCTCAAAGAAAATGGATTGTGTCAAACAACACAAGGAGACTTGTGCAGAGTAACTTCAAACTTCCTAAAGTGCCTGCCACAAGGACCCGTCGCATGGACCATTTCATTTGGGCAGAGACCGCACAGGCCACAAAAGCCTCGACAATGACCTGGCTAGAACCCAGACGTTTGTACTCGATGCACCAGCACCCGCCCCCCCCCTAACTGCACTGGAAGAGTATGGTGACTTTGCCACCAAGGAAGAGCTGAGGAGCTATTATGTCAGTAATTCAGCTGATTGGGAATGCCAGCACCAGGATCTCACACCTGAGGCGGGAAAAGGTGATGCAGGAGGTCAACAAGTCCCTGCTTCCTATGGTTAAGGAGGATGCACCAAACACTAATGCTTCCCAGACCTGTTCGAGCAGAGTTTGCCAATACGTCAAAGGACTTCTTTGACCAAGTGAAAGCACTGCGCTCGTCACTACCCTCGTCCTCAAGTACGAGTCGGGACCACCACTACCGGGGGAAGAGGTCTCTTTTTCGCTAGGACAAGCCCTCGGTGAAGGGCATGGCATTCAAAAGAGGCAGAGCCTACCAGAGTTCAAGGGGTGGGGGGAGGGGGGGTCGTGGAGGGCGACAAACCCACCACCAGAAATAAACACTGTTGTTTGTTCAATTGTGTCGATGAATACAAATTTGTTCTTAGCTCACAATCCATTCTAGAGAGAGAAGGTATGGCTCAGATAGAGGTCAAAGTAAGTCAGCCAGAAAGTTGGTATATTATACCCAAAACCGGGAGAAAATAACAAGACCGCTGGGTCCTGTCCACAATAAGTGGTTACAGGATAGAAGCCCAATCAGGTTTATGTGCCACACACCCCAAAGTCCAGTCAGGAGCAGAGTCCCCTAATAGAACAGGAAGTAAACAAACTTAGAGAAGGGGGTGGTGGCCCAAGTGAAGGCAATACCTCAAGAGAGCTTTATATCCACCCTGTTCCTGGTACCAAAGAAGAATGGTGGTCAGAGACTGGTCATCAACTTAAAAAGCCTAAACACCTTTGCAGTGTCCCTAGATTTCAAGATGGATGGCATCCAGACCCTCAAGAACCTTGTAAAATGAGATTGACTGGTAAAGGTCGATCTAAAGGATGCCTATTTCTCAATTCCAATCAATCAGGCCCACAGGAAATACCTGTGCTTCAGGGGGAGATAACCTTTCAGACCTCAAACCTATAGCAGCTCTTAGACGGGAGCTGGGGTCACATCTAGTATTTTAATTAGACGATATATTTTTGATGGCAGAGTTGATGGAGATGGCGCGGGAACAAGGTGCAGCTTTAGTATTCCTACTTCAGTCTCTGGGGTTCACTCTGAACATGGACAGGATCGTATTATAGGCGTCCCAGACATTAGAGTTCCTGGGTTCACATTGGCGATGGAGCTAAGCCTCCCAACAGAGAAATTGAAGAAAATCCAGGTGGAGTCGCAGAAAAGATAAATGCTGCCAGCCCAGTCATTGCTTCAGATACCTGCAGATGGGTCTTTCAGAGGCCTTGAGGAAGATGGACCAGGACTACGATGCTCGCATTTGTCCGTGGGACGACAGCAAAGAGGAGTTTGTGTGGTGGGAGATACAGATGGTCCGTTGGAATGGGAAAACAATCCTGAAGATAGACCCGGAGTTGATTATAGAATCCGACGCTTCAACCCTGGGTTGGGGAGCAACATGTCAGGGTTTCAATACGAGCGGGCCATGGTCAGCACAGGAGAAGATGTGACACATAAATTGCCTAGAACTTCTAGCGCCACATTGGCATTGAAAACATGTGAAGAAAAGAACAAGATTGTCACAACAGCTGTGGCCTACATAAACAATTTCAGGGAGGGACAATTCCAAAGAAGCTTGTCTCCCTAGCATGAACATTGAGTTAATTAAATTTTAATCAGCTACAAATTAGCTGTCAAGTTAAGAAAACTGGCAAAACATAGTTGATATGTTCGACTTCACCTTCATGTAATCCAGAATAGAATTCAACCACTGTGTTTGGTCTTAGCCATTTTGTAAATTAAATTCAATTGTGGTTACCTTTTCACAATATTGGTAACTAGCAAGTACCCCGCCACATAGCGGCGCTTGACAGCAGTGGCAGAGATACTGGGGGGCAGGGGGCGATCACCCCCCCCACTCTTTCATTAGGGAGGGCACAGCCCCCCACTTTTACACTACAAAGAGCAGAGGCCCTATTTTATATTAGGAGAGTGATAGCCAAGTTTGCTGAGTTTTTCTGGTCAGCTTCCTCTCAAGGACCAGTTAAAGAACCAGCAATTGAATCCGTTGAACCAGCAGTCCAATCTGTAGAAGAACCAGTACTTTTTGTGACAGTCTAGCTAAGAAACTAAATTTATAATTTTCAAGCACACTATAATTCGTGTATTTTCAGCTGGTACTCCTGATTCATTGTCATTTTTATAAACTTGTTTGTTCTTTATTTTTGTCACGATCCAATTACTTTTATTAGGCTCATAATTTTTTTGCATCTTCAAAACGCACAGTTTTGATTTCCTAAGCAATTTCTTTATTATGCCCCAGTTATTTTCTGCCCCCCCACTTTTGAAGTGGTGTTTCTGCCACTGTGACATATTGCAAAGTAAGAATGCAGTAGCACAAGTTATCTTGCTCAGTTATCATTCTCTACCATTGGTTAAGGTTACATAAGTTTCCTTCCCCTACTCTCTTCTTTCTGAGCTGTCTGAGCTTTTATTCTACCCCACCTCTCCTATCTTCACCTCTACTTCTTGAGTCATGGAAACCCCTTTTCCTGTCTATCTCCTGAATTTATGTTATACTTCGAAAAACTTTGTCTTCTATTTCGTACTTTAGCCTTTCTTTTGAACACTATCCCCCACCGGCTTTTAGTTGAAATTAATCACTCGTCTTTTGCCTTCTCTTTCATTACATGTAAACCTACACCCCTTACCTCGCCAATTCCATCCACTTTTCAGTTGCGATTGATCGACTTTTACATTATCTTCCGTGCGTTCGCCTTCCTTTTTGAAACCTACGTTGCCTTCTGTCGTTTAATAGAATACCTCCAAACTATTGTAAGCATTTGGAACAATAGGCTTTATGCTTCACATTGGAACTCCAGTTAATTAGAATATGGTGCAGAATCATTTTATCGTGTACTTAAAATAGTGTACCTCAAGCACAAGCACAATAGACATCTTAATGTCCTAATTTACATTCTGCTCAAAATTGATCAGGACAAGGCTTATCAGCAATTAGAAAAGTTAGATAAGGGAAAACATAATCATAGAAACACAACAGAATATAATCATTTACTGGATAAAATTCACACTTCAAAAAGATAATGTATACAGTGTGTCTTCTGAGAGACTAAATATGTCCCTTATTGTTACGAAGAAATCAAATCAGTGTCATTGCAAATTGAAATGCCTAAGTTGTCCTGCATGCTGCAATCTATAATCCTGCACATGCTCAGATGCTTGTACAAACAATACTGTATGCAAGCACGTTCATTTAGTACAAATGCATAGTAAAGGAGGCTTTAGCAAAATCATTATAAAAATTATGATGAAGATTATAACAGTGAATTCTTGCAAAGCTTGGCACATATAGGGTACATGTGCTTTGCATTTCTTCTTGGTTTATTTGTTTGTGAGGACAAACAGGAAAACCAGACAACTTTTGTACATGAGGAGCAGTAGCTTTATTAATTACGCTTTGACGATCTTTACCAATGAGATACTCCAGCCGGCGGTATGTACACACAATATCCTACATTACGATGATCTTTACAGAGAGCTAATATACTCTCCCTAGCATCGTGGGTTCCAAGCTAATCCCACTATCCCAAGTTCTGACTGATAAGGACCCCTATTGCAATGATTAATGCTTAAAGGCGTATGCTCTACTTAGAGAATACCTAAATTAGAAATGATTAAGATATAATAAGTTATCTATTATTGTGTTGATATTAGCATGTATTCGAAATGATGGTGAATTATATTTCCATGTAAGATTTAAGTAATAAAATGTCACATTCACTATAACTTACCTGATTGAGCAGGATCTAAAATAATATGACATGATATCATTACCTTGGATAATAAATTCGCATGATTGCTTTTAAAAATAATACTATCACTAATTTTCATGACTTCTCCTGTAGTCCATACAAGAAAATATGTTATTAATATAATTATTTCAGCTGGGAATGACTGTATCACATGCTACTAGTAGTGTGCTTGAGCACAAAGGGTGTGCGAGCCTATGCACAAACAAAAAACTTCAATAGAATCGATCAGTACCTTTCTAATAGTATTCCTTAGCCGTTGTGACCATTATAAACTTGCAAGCAGTGCAAGTCAAACCCAAGAGATTTTTTTGTTCACATTAATACACGAAAATTATGAATCACATGCCCAATGCCTACGTCGTCAAACGTGCCACTACGCTTGTAAAAGTATTCATATTTTTAATAATCAAAACTAGATGTTTAGCTATGAATTCCTAATGCTGACTTTGTTCAGAGTATTTGTCCTCTGACTCAAGAAGAAAGAAACGGCATGGATCCAGTTGCAGTCATTCACTAACTGTGCTTCGAGAACTGAGAGTGAATTGTGATTTTCCTGATCTGAAACATTCCTGTGCTCTCATCTGTCACAGTTGTGGTTTTCATTTTAATAATATATTTAAGTTGCAGGGAAAAATTAATGAACTCAAGGATGGCATTAAAAAAAGTTTGAGCAAAAATGTTGTTTTTATCGAAGTGTCAAAAAGTGACCAATCCTACACACTTTAAAGAACCAACACACTTTAAAGAACCAATGGATGAACGTAGTTTTGAGTGTGCAGACAGTCTAGATACCCAATTATTAGCTCAGTCTCCTACTATTGAAGTGAATAGTACATTTTCAGCAAAAGATTAGGAATATTACTGAATGAATGTGAATGTACGTTCGCATAGGTTATCCATCTTGAAAGTTTTTTTCTATCTTAACTATGGCAATTAGTAGTTTACAGCAGTACCCAATAACTACATAATGAAGAACCAAAATATGCTAGGGATCATCTTAAGAGAGAGAAACATTGGCAACAGCTTGTTCTGAAGAAAAAAAAGTAAATAGGAGAATGTTTTTCTGTTGAAACACATTTAAAGGAGATAAATGAATAAGCTGACAAGCTTAGGTAATATCAAGTGGTCACTCTACTGGGGGAGCTTGCCGTCAATGGTCACAGCTCTTGAGGCCCAAGGAATTAAAACTGAGTCAGCACATGATTCAGCTCTAATGGGAGCACAGAAGTAGAAATCTACTAAATGTTGGATTTCTAATGAAGTAGAACACATTCAGCAATTCTGTCCCAAACTTAATAGATCCCAGTATCATGCTAAAGTCATGGATAAAGAAGTTGTGTCTGAAGGTAAAGGTGAGGGAGCATTTCCCGTATTGAGATGGACGGTGAGACTCTGGTGCTTCTAGTCATATGACGTACAAGGAATACCACTTTACTAATTATCCACCATTTGCTGTTCCTAAAACAGTAAGCCTTGGTGATGGAAGAATAGTTGATGCAGTAGGAGTAGGAACTACTTGATTGAACATGCTCAATAAAGTTTGTGATGTTCGAAGAGCGAATATGTGTGATGTGCAATCTATTCTCTGTATGAGCAGCAGCAAGGAATGGCAACACCATGAAATTTCGGAAGCTAAAATGCTGGATTAGAAATTTGAAGGGAAAACTAAAGGGAATTGGTCGAGCTTATGAAAAGCTAAACCAATTGAAATGCAGGCTGAAGAAAATGCATCAGTAGTGTCTGAAGATATATCAGATATGGATATGTGGCATCAAAGGTTAGATCATTTGAACAGTCAACATCTTCGTGTACTTGTGCATGGACAACTTGTGTGCAGTGTCATGATTCCAGAAGCTTCAACATTATCATTTTGTGCTGGATGCATTGAAGTAAAGATACAGCTAAGCTATTTAAGTCACTTATGTATTATGTATGAGCATTAACAAGAAAACTTGGTTTAATCCACAGTTATGTATGGAATCAGTGGGTGATTGTCAATATTTTGTGATTAATTGATAGCTTTACCAAGATTGCCTCAGTGAATTTAATGAAGAATAAAGCTGAAGTTTTGAAAAGAGTAAGCATTTTGAAGTTATGGTGTGATGAACGTATTGCTAAACTCAGAAAGAAGAGTGCTCAACAAAAAAAACTCAACCTTTGTGTTTTGTAGGTTACAGCATAAACTCTAATGGTCATAGAATCTATCAGTCCATTTCTAAAACGTACCCGTTCTATCCATTCTTTATCAAGCAAATACAGAACTACTTTCTTATCTCAATTTCCTGAGTACAGTTAGTTTCTGTAGTCTAAAAATTGCATTCTGACTCACAGTTACTATAAACGGCCGAGTATTTGAAATTACGTCTGTAAAGGATCATAATTATTATCATAGTAATATTTCGCCATAACATTTTGTGACATGAAAAAAAAAGAAGTTCTAAAGTATTACTGCACAGTGTTGATTCTAATAGTAGTTTTTAAGACATACAAACACGTCTTGTGGCATTTAGAAGCAACCTAATACAAAGGGGTAAAAATTAAATTTCCTTGAATGAAATGGGATCGCTTAACCAAAAGATTTTGTTTAGTGGAGGTATGGCAAGGAGTAGACTACGATGTAAACACAAAAATGTGAGGGACAAAGTACAAAATGATATACCAAAGTTCATACATACTTATATATATATATATATATTAATAAATTTATAAATATCCCCAATTTTCAATTGTGTTACCCCTGATATTGTCTCACTTGCTTCACTCACTCGCCAATAAGTATCCCTCACTCTCAATTGGAAACCATTGTATAGTATGTTATATTACAACTCCTGAATATTAATTTACTTTGCATTTCTTGGTGATACTTTTCTGCATATAAATAACAAAAGAATTATAATAAATATCTCATAATGACACAAGTAAATTAATTTTATCCTAAAACTTTTCAAGATTATCACTGATACATAGATCTTTTTTGATACAAATTAAATAAGGAACTTTACTTTCTATGTGTTACAGAGTTATTTTAAATAAGCAGAAATGTATTAAAAAATGTATAAATTTATTACTTACTTAAATCAAGTGTTCTTTCAACAGGACTTAATAACTCTAATAAATAACACTTGAATCAACTAACAGTTCTAACATTTATTACTAATATTTTTTGAAGAACAGCTAATGTTTTAATTGTAAATGAACTAATAATATTATACATATTTTTAATGTGCCAAAATGATTCTTGTTGATTAAACTTACAGTGTTATGAATAATTGTGTTCTGTTACAACAATAATAATAATAGAGTATTTAATAATATAACCATCAAATATTTACCCCAACTTTTTCTTCGTTTTTTATCTACTGAAGGAAATGCTACAATTAAAAAAATTTATGTAAATGACAGCAGAATTAAGTCACTATCTAGGTAGCAGTCTTTATTAAAACTGTTTTATCCACAACATTAACAAAAATTATACATACATCTCATTATAAGGACTTATTATTATTGTTTGATTGTTAATAAAAAGGCCATAAATAATTAGCCGAAATTGAAGTTTGTTGTAAGTCTTACCTGAAATTCTATGAACTGGAGCTGAATCTAATAAAACATATTGTTATAACTACTTCATAATCATTACACATTATTACTTAATAGGTATGTGCATGGGGATCACTATACACTTCATATTTGTTAATAGTGTTCTCTGAAAATAAATTAATGTTCTTACAAATTCAAACTGATATAAAGTATATCTTGTATTTTATTTTTTTCTATCTGTTCTGTCTGACAGCTCACTTTTATTCAGTCATTCTGTTCAGTTTGTGTGTTGTTGTTTTCTCTGTCTATGGTAGGGTCAAAAGCACTAATGTCATGACCATCCTCTGGCTAACAAAGTTTGATGGTTTAATATATATGGAACAAAATGAGCACAAACACTGCTTATAAAAGTCTGGGAAAAATTAGGCTTGCCGAAAAAAAAATTGCTGTTATTTATGCAGAGAATGCCTTTGTCATGTGAAATGGCAGTGTACACATCTGTATCTTCTGCGTAATTATGATTTCTGAACTCAAATGATCATAGAGCTGCATAATCAGATAGCGTAATCGTGTCAGCTTCATCCTAGGCTAAAACTCAGACTGCGCTTGGTGTCACCTACCAGTACACAGTCCTCACCCACTGAGTAGACCAGCACTTCATTGATGGATTAGATATATTTTTGCTTTCACTAGAGCCTGTAAGCATTTCATGTTGCCAGCACTGCAGAAAATGGACTTGAATTTGCAGGCCTTGGCTATACATTGGTTATGAGACCTCGGCCGTGAATACACAACAATCTCTGTATAGTCATAGTGAGCATTGACATGGCATGCCAGGATCACAGACAATATTGAAGACTATGTTAATCAAAACGTGACTTGATCTACATACATTACAGTAGTGCTATGTGATTTGTTGGCCCCTGTATCTATCTGAAAATCATCATTGTCAGCAATAATTACACCAGTCTTGTCCTCAGCAATTGGTTTGGACAGTCAGAGCAGAGCTAGAGGTTTTGAACTGGCCATTCATCCTGCAGGATAAGCACTGAGGCATACCTAATACCAACCCACACAATAATGTAAAGTTATTTGCTAATTGTCACTCAGAAAATCTTGTTCATTCATGCCAACACTAGATGCAAAGGTTCTTGGACTAACTTCAATGTTAAGGGTGCTCACACATAGCATAGTAGCCCACTCCAGCTGAATAGTAGCGCGTTATCTACCACAAAGTCACACCCCGCTCTCTGTAACAAATTAGTGCCCGTGAAATGCAGCTGTGCCTAACTCACCACTAGGGTACTGATAGAGCGAGGCGGAGTCAACTTACAATAAAAAATTCTCGCGCTCCATTAGTAATGGATCCAGAATCTTATCTTGCTACTGCTCAGGATTGGACTATCTGCTGTGGTTCAAATTTTGCCAGGGTTTAGGGCCACAAGGGGTTTACCCTATACCGTTCAAATATTTTTAATGTACGGAATTTCACGGAAATAATCGACAATAGTTCACGCGGTAATGGCAGAACTAAATTAAATAGGCCCTAGCAACAATTGCTTACATCACAGCTTTTTGTGCTCAAAGAATGTTGATGGCACCCTTAAACATAGAGGTCGCGTTTATAGCTAATTAAAAGCAATTCTCCATATGCGAAATCTGTGGCCTCGTTTACCACATTCTCAACTCCTTCAGGAGGTCTGGGTATAAAAGCAAGAATTCCCCCATGCCCTTTGACTTGTAGCTCTTTCTATTCAAAATGAAGCAAAGTAGCCACGTAAAGAGAACCTCTATTATAGCTCAATATTTTCAAGTCAATCCACACCATGTTTACAATGGGTGTTCAAACTTAAAAAAAGCTTTATGTAATCATTGTTGCAAGTATTAATCAAGTCCATCTATCAGCCATTTGCATATACCAAATTATTATTGATTGAAGATGAACCCTCTGGATAGAATCTTGCAAAACTTTGATAGCAGCTGTATATATTTTGCAGTTGAATTTAGATGCATCAATGGCAAACAGTACTTTTCTTCTTTCTCTATTTAGAGAGTTTGCAATTCGTTGCTTTTTTATCTTGTTTGTTTGTTTATTGTTTTGTCTACATGCTCACAACTTATATGTAACATTATTTCCCAGCTTTTGTGTGCTAAGTCACTGTAATGGGTTAAATTATGTTCTCTTGGAAGTCGGTGACAAAATCTGTCAGCAACCATTTTCCACTTATTGAGAAACATGTCCCCAGGCTACGCCTTTTATACGTGCCCTATTATATGTGACCTTCTTGTTTAATAGTATATACAGAATCGAAGTGTTTGGCTTCAATCTGTTATTGATTATTGAAAGTATAAAAATAAGTTTTCATAATAAAGTGAAACGATCGTATAAACTATTACATCTACATCCATGTCAATAGATTATTGCTCTGTAATAGTTTTATTAAAACTTACGAACTTTCCTGTGTGACTGGCGATCTGGATGAAAATAACAATTAAAATATTACACATTATGCTATGAATTACTTGTAGCAAATTTGAAAACATGATAATTGAAATGATATAGTGGCTTAAGATTGTAGTGAATTTGCCAATAACACTATAGAGGGCGTGCGCGTGACGTCATCAGATTACATAATTATCGAGTGGTGGAGGGCAACCCGTGGAGGGCGCTTATAAAAATAATGGTGCTTACTTGTTGTGTCGTCGGCTGTCTTAAAAGAGGAGGGCGGAAGCAGGTTTCTTTCTATAGAATACCATGCAATAGTGGCCATTCTAAATCCTCCAGCTTATTCTGAAACGAAGAAATGCCTGGATTAGTTCTATAAACAGGAAAGATTGGACCCCATCTTGTTCCCAGCACTTTATGTCAGGTATAGTAATAATTCAGTTAATCTAGCCACCATAAAACCCTTAAGATCTGCTTATTTAGGAAAGCCTGCTGAGCTGAGTGACACTTGTAATCCTGATTGGGTGCCACATATTAAATGTAGTTTAACGTAGTTAAACGTAGTTAACGAAGATGTAGCCCACGCATCACACGCGCCCAGGAAAAGGTCGGCAGAGGACCTGTGAGTACGGCGACCATGCGCTAAGCGGTCACACGTGAA
>WLWI01002359.1_pt1 | contig 16287 bp, 12 predicted proteins | sample 6701501 | NCBI WGS metagenome assembly WLWI01 (sample SAMN12718690, study PRJNA515312) | sponge metagenome | isolation source: marine sponge | host: Mycale hentscheli | place: New Zealand: South Island, Marlborough, Capsize Point | collected 2014-11-01
AACTTTCTTCAACTTTTACAATGACTACACCAATGACTTAAATAAGGATGACTATGGCATAGAACTTAGTGGGTGACCGTGGTTGTGAATATCATTAACATACATAATTGGAAAAGGGTAGACATAGGAAAAACAAGTAAACATCTAGGTGACAATCAACAGTCCTTTGGACTTGGGAATTTCTGGAGGCAGGGCCAGCCTGTTAAGTCTGGGTGGGAGTCCCAGACATACAAAATGCAGAAACGTTTCAACTATTTTACAATGGTCATCATCAGTGTGTGGATGATAATACATAGTCAAAACAATATGTCCTGAGGAACTCGTTGATGACAGAGCTATAACAAAATAAGTTGTCATGGCAAAGCTATAACAAAAAGAAAGTTTTGGCTAGAAGCTACATTTTTGTTAGGCAATTATATACTAGAGGCAATAAACCAGTGTCCCTGTTCATTGATGTTCCACTCATTCTTATTTGCCAAGACTCTGAGTAACATCTCTTGTGTAGTTCTTGCTAGTGATCTACTATTTTAGCATTCTCCCAATCAATGCAGTGATGTTGCTGAATTGCATGTTGAGCAACTGCAGATGTGTTGATGTCTAGCAATTTCAATGCTCGTTGAGGTTCTTTTAGTCTATGTTCTAGCATCCATCCAGTTTAGCATATTATATAAACCATTGTGCAAGTCTTATATGTTATTTGATAAACCAATCCTTTTTTAATAGGTGGAAGTCTGACATCAACGCGATGTAGAATTCTCTTGATATTTTCTGACGAGTTTTTCACAAACGGTAATACTACTGTCACTTTTGAAGTATCATCTTTTGTTGTGTTGTTTTTTATGACTCTTGCCTGTTGATGAAATGAATAAGATAGCCACTCTCTTTCAAAGCAGTTTTCACATGTAAATTATCTTCTACTTTATCCTCATTTGTGCTGCAGATCTTTCCTGCTCTGTTGAAGACTGTTTTGGCAACAGCATTTTTGTGTTGTAACGGATGATGGGAGTCAAATGAAAGATACTTGTCTGTGTGGGTTGCTTTTCCTGTAAAGTGTGTTTGTCAAACTGCCATCACTATGGTGCACAATTTCAGTATCCAAGAACGACAGTTTACCATCACACTCTCTTTCGATTGTGAAATTGATGGATGGTTCGATAGAATTTAAGTGAAGCAGAAAGTCATCAACCAAGTCAACTTTCATTATTGTGCAGATATCATTCACATATCTTTTCCAAAAGACAGGATGAGTAGAATTGTATGTGGTTTAATGCTTTTTGTTCCACAGTTTCCATTACTAAGGCTCTTTCTACTGGTATTTTAGTGAATACTGAAATTACATCAAATGACACTAGTTGTTGTATACCAATCGGTAAATCTAGTTCTCTGATGAAATTTGAGAACTGCAATGAATTGGCCACATATGTGAGCTTGTCTTTCCTACTAAAAGTGATGAAATGGTGACTAGATGTTTACCATAGCTAGAGACTGGTTAGTCAAAGATAATACCTTATCTGAAAGAACAAGCTTTGTGTCCAAAGGAAGTGATTATATGGCTCACATTGTACCTAAATGCTACATACTAAGTGTATCATAATGAATATTACCAACAGAAATTTGGAACAGCAATGGGTTCCCCGTCTCTGTAACTATAGCCAACTTAGTAGAGTATGATATACCTTTTGAAAACAATGACATAAGTCAGGGTCAGGTACAACCTCAGAGAGTTTCTAGTAAAGATATACACAGTATTGATCCGAATATTAAAGTCATGGCAGAAGCTTTCACATATTATGGGATGGATTTGAGAGATAAGAAAAAAGATGTAGAGTTGATTTGCAGTATGAAAGATACATCAGAAAGAAAAGTATGTTATTATAACTATCCAGAAGTATACTCAGGGCATGGATCTGGTGTAATACACATGTGAATTTAAACAAACAATGAAAAGGGAAGATTTTGTGAAAACAAAGTGGTCAGAATTGCTTAAACATAGAGTTTGCGTTTTTAATTCAATGCTATTCTGCATTAACAAAATATTTGGCCTCATTTACCTGAACTCCTTGTGGAGGTCCAATTATAAAAAGGAGAATCTCCAGCATGCTGTTTGACCCCTAGCCCAGTCTTTTAAAATTAAAAAGTAGTCACAAAATAGAACATTCCAGAATTGCTAACTATTTTTTCAATGTGATACATACATGTCATGTTTAAAATGAGAGCGAGTGATATAAAAGAATAATGAAGTCTAGCTCCTAATGTATCAAAGCCTTGTGTGTGCCAAAGTACTTCTTGATTAAAATGACCCCCCTCAGGATAGCATCTAGCACTGTTCTGACAGTATGCTATATATCCTGTGCAGTTGCATTGGATGTGTTAATGACAAACAGTACTCAACTTCGTTCATTTTTTGAAGCCCACCATTCATTTAGTTGCTTATTGTTTAGTTCCCCCCCCCTTTTTCTGTTAAGGTGTTCATGACTTACTTATGTGACATTGTTGTTTCCCAGTTTTTGTGCGCCAAGTTGCTGTAATGCATTCCTAGAAAAATAGTCTACTGGAAGTTTGTGACAAAAACTGACAGCCAAGCCGTCATTTTCCACTTGTCACAAAATATGTCCCCCTGTGGTATACTTTCTTGTGTTAAGAAGAGAAAGCGAGATTCATTTACTGCCAGACTATCTCTAGTGAGGGCCTACAAAAGAGAATTATGAGAGGTGCCACAACTGTAAAGGAAGCCCAAGACAAGCTCAATTTGTGGATTGTACTGTCCTCTTACGGTAAGCATTGCATGACTACTGTGTTAAGAGAAAACCCCTTCACACCTAGTGAATAGGCACCTCTATTCATAGATACATGGAAATTCATCCTGAGTGTGGCAGGAGGTTATTTGTGAGAGCAGGAGTAGTGTCTCAGTCTGGAACTCTTATCAAACCCAATCTGATAATTGTCAAGCCCAGTCCAGCCACCAACACAATATCTACAGAACTATTACTAGAACTCTCCCAACAGTACACACATCTAGACAGTTTTTTAGACAACAGTCATTACAAGTAAGACAGTCAGAACTTTCTAGTAATGGTGAACAACAGCAACCATTCTCTTGTTTCTTGTGCCATGAGCCAGGTCATCCTCATCATCCCATTCAGGATTTATGAACTAAAGATGTAATAATTAATGTACACAAACAGACTAAGTAACACTGGTGATGCACAAACCCTAAGTGTAAGATCTGCACATGCTCACAATAAACAACATCCAGTTGGTCGTTACCTCTCACACACAAAGCTAAGTTCATACATAACATTAACACAACTTAACAAAAACACATACCATAATACAAGCAAAATATTGTCCAATTAGCTATCTAGTTCTGTCTCTATATTCTTCTATTGTCCTTTTGTTGCTCTTCTCTCCTTCATCTTGAGGGTGGACCCTCATTTCCTTCAACTTTACCACCCAGGCAATTCTGACTACTTTGATAGCTTTCCCAAGAAATGTTCAAGCCATCTTCAACCCAGTCTTGCCCACTCAGATCATCTGCATTGCCATTGGAAGCACCTAGCCTTGATAAGACTGATTTTATTCCAAGCATGATTCAATTAAATACAAAGAAAGAGAGTGAAAATATTTGAAATCTTGTTTTCATGAAAAAAATCTGTTTGAATACCATTAACTAAATAATTATTGTATATGAATTTGTGGAACTCATTATTTTCTTACACTCTGTATTCTTTTGTGTGTGCTAGTTGATAATAATGACATGGATTTTTCTAATAAAATATCTAAGCAAAGTTATAGTATCCAAATGCTTCAAGTTAGTTTTTTTTTAATATTGGACTTTTATCTGGAAATAGTGTACTTATTCATAAATGCGAAAATTATTACATAGCTCTTTGTGTTTGTAATAACTAAGGTAAAGGCTTCATAGTATATTTTTGTGCATTATCTACTACACATGCCTGAACACAACCGTATGTCTGAAAAGTCTCGTGTATTTAAGAAACCCAGATTCTTTATGAATATTATGATGACTGCATCCTCTTCTTTCTTTCTTTATTTTCTTTTGCTGTCTTCTGCTCTAATGCTGGGTTGCTTAACTGAGTTGAGAAAAAGTGTTCATCTGCAGTAGCTAACCATAATCCACCACAAATCATGGGTAGAAGAAAGCAGAGAGCAGGAGAATGCAAGCGTCAAGAACATTAGAAGCAGGTAAGAAGCTGTCCAATGACAGTATTGACAGTCATGCTGAGGAGCAAGAGAGGTAGATAAAGGAGGAGAAGGGAATCCATGAGCTGAATAGAAGAATATAAATATAATGAGATGGCTCAGGGAGAAAGAAAATAGGAGAGGGAAACATCGGATAGTTACGTTATGCTACTGCACTCTCAGTTTGCAGAAGCTAGTGCATCAGGCACTACTGTGTGGCGGGGTACTTAATACTAAGTAATAATGTCAGATGATTTGACATGGAGGTACATGCACATCATTGGAGAGAATTGCAAATGAGTGATAATAAAAAGGTACCATCATAATCTTCAATTCTTTGAATACAGTTTATGTGAACAATACATTATTAAAATATTATAATAATTTAAACTAAGAAGTGTCTCACTGTCCTTAGAACCTCATTATCATAACAAGTTTCATTTGAGGATTCATTGTGACTTGCAACTGGTTCATACAGGTATGGCTCCAATTCCTTACCATACAGAGTTCATGCTTCTTTGACTAGCATCTGTAGCAGAATAGGATAGGTTAAAGAAACATGTGTCTGAGCTATTGGTTTCACTACCATAGACTCACTAGTGCTAGCGCTGGCCTTATCAGATCATGAAATATTTAGAAATAGTATGGTTGCTAAAGCAAGACTACTACTGATCAGGGTAGCTGTTCTAAATAATATTATATCACACAAACCACACCCAATTTAGGAAATAAGTTATCAGGAACCAGGAAGTAAATCAATAGGACACATTTTAAGTCCAATTTTGAAGAAACTAATGACATAAAAAATCTCAAATTATTTGTGGAACTTTTGGACACCATAATCTACAATTTCAACAAGAAAAAATTTTCGTTTTTAACTCACTGTAGTATATATCCCTCTAAATTTTAGATGTTTTCGTTCTTTCACAGGCTTTTAAAAACTAAACGGAATTAAATAAAATGATTGCCTGTCACTGGGAATTGAAGCAAGAATCAGTTTAGCTTAATTCACGAGCACTCTGTCACTGACCTTTGTAATAATAATGTGGGGTAGGATGGTGGAGAGACAGCCTACCAAGTTTAACAACATCACTCATCTATAATTTCAATGTCCACACAAGTATTTTTAGGAAATCATTTTCTAGTGACCTTTTAAATGTTATGTTAGTCCATTACATGTAACCTTAAATTGAATACATATATCCCAGCAGCAGCTGAGGAACAAAAAAATACTTTGGGGAGGGGGGTGGGGGGTGGGTGTGTGGGTGTGTGGGATGGTGGAGAGACTGCCTATTGCGCTAAACACAATTGTTTTGAGGATGGTTTCCTAAAAAAAATTACAACACTACTGAGAAAACAGAGAAGTCTGCAGTGGAGGGATACATTACCAGATATTTTTGTGCATTGCCATTGATCCACTTGTTGGATGTCATCTTGTTTGTAAAACCATTTTTAGGATTTAAAAATATACTATGATGTTGCAGTTTACATTTTGCATCCAAAAGTATTTTCTTACAAGAAAATCACTAGTTGTAAAACATTTGCTCAAACTTAGATTGGAACAAAAATAATACAGCTAAGTTGATATTCCAAAGGTTATATAAATCAATTTTTTAAATTTAATTTTCCTATCTAGAACTGCTTGTGCCCACATATTATTGCTCTAATTGATAATTGTGTATAGCAAGTATGTCATGCCTCATCATTTTTTTCTCCATTGCACTTGAAAATATTTTTTGAGCTAATAAGTAAGTTTGTAATGTCATTCTGTTAAAACAATAATAGTTGTGTGTATAAATTTGTGCATTACAATAATATATTTTTATTTTACTCGGCTAAGAGAATTTGTGTACTGAATACAATGTTAGCCTATATACTCCACACCAGATACTTGCTATGACACCAAATTTTCTAAATTAGCTGTTGTGTTTAATAACTAATAAGGTAAGAACCATGTACTACAATTCTCTAAATAATTATGTAAAACATCACTATTAGTAAATAATAATCAAAGTTATAATGCAGCAGCTAAAAAAACTATAATTATATGCTTTTAATAAAAATAACTCAAACATATTGTCAGCCTTTCAAACATTTTTGTCAATATTTTTTTATAACACCAACTAAGCTATATGCTAGATTATTGGAAAGTTCAATATTTTCCTCTTGTTTTTCATTATTTGGCTGTAGTTTGATAGGAATGACAGTCTTCACAACATTATCAATGTCCTCATATTCATCAAATCCTTGTTCTATTTTGTGATCCTTGTTAGCTTCATGTAGTCGGAGTAATGAACTCTGTCTATGCACAACAATGGAGCATACAATACATACTACAGTCATTATAACTGCCATACATACTATAATACTTATTAATATGGATACAATGGGAATAAGTAGTGGAGTTGATGTAGAATTTACTGACGTATACACTACTTCTTTGCTTGCAATAGGTGTAGTAGAATAGTGTTGAAATGAGGATATAGTATTAGTATTTGTGTCTACACTCTGTATTTGATAATTATTATTGTTGGTTGTTAGAGCTGTGGTGATTTTAGGCATTGTAGTGGCTAACCATAACTTTGATCCTGTAGTTGATTGTGTAACAGTTTCAGTAGTTTGTTTAGAAATAGTAGATAAAACTGATGTTGTAGTTTCTGCTGAGGTAGCTAAAAATTATAAAATACCATTATTGTGTACACTATGTATTGCATGTGTATTGTATGTTGTGAGCCTGAGTGTTGTTAGTTGATATTATTCCAAATTATGGTCATAATAATTGATAAGTGTAAGGTATAATTTGATGTTTATACAAAAGGAAAGACATTATATAAATAAGTAAATAATTAAATAAATACATATAATATGCTATTAGTCATTAGCTACTTTCCTGGTTTTATTGGCTTACAACTATATTTCTCTACAAAAACATCTCTACCAAGTCTAAGCACAAGGTACATTTTTATATATTGCACCCAGTTCACGCGTTATTAACAAGTTATATATGCTTTGTCTAGATTTGTTACCAGCTGCTGCACATACAGTAATTATTACTGACTTGGCACACATAAGGGGTCAAAATTCACAGCTTAGGTTTGGCATCATTGCTATAGTTGCTATAATATCAGCCTAACATGAAATTATTACAAAAATACTAAAAGTTGAGAAGAGTTGCCACAGAAAACACAATTGTATAGGCTATGAAGTGGAAACTTATTTCCTACACTCTCACATAAAATATGGTGTAATTGTATTTTTAGTAGTATTATTTATTTGTCTTATCATACAGTTTTGTAGCACAAACTTTTAACGTATACTCCACATCTTCCGTAAAAAGTTTACTTTAAGAATGATTGATAGCAAATATTACATGGTACTGTTGCTACTGTTATAAATCATTTGATTAAGCCCTAACTTGTAAAATAATTGTAGTTTTAGGAACTAAATTATGCATATCACTTGATATAGTTAACTATACTAGAATCATAGTAATGAGACATTGTTGAAAGCTCTATAACTATAAAAAGGATAAGTTAATTGAAATTGGAAATTATATTTGTTTGCTTGCAAATCCTGTTGGTGCAATTAAAGTAGATTTGGTGTTCAAAATGCATAGCCTGATATGCATACAATTACTAATATAATATCTATTTGTATTATAATTAACATAATGTGGATATTCAAACACTGATATAATGCAAACTACAAGGACATACGCTCATGATTTTGAGTAGCTTGATCTCTGAATATCACTTCACCAATATAAATTCCTCCCACATATGCAGAATTAGTGAATTCAATAACATAAATGTTACCATCTCTAGTTGGTGATGTAGTAATGTATATAGAATCCAGAGACATACAGGTTGATTCTAAAGTTAGTGTTCTACTACCAATTGGAGTTGTGGATGTGAATCCCGGAAATACAATATCTCTGTGAATATTTATTGCCAGACCTGATCTAGGTATAGACCATGGAGTACAGAAGAATATGGTCAGTTCTACTTCTTGTAACATAAATGAACTAGAGAATCTAAATCCAATAGCATATGAGGTAGCATATTCATTTACAGTGTAGAGTTGAGAAGCCCAGGTACCTCTCTGACTGCCATCAAAAGTAAGAATAATTCCATCAATGAGGGTTCCATTAACATCACTTAGTTCTTCAGTACAATCACAAAACCTTACATTACTCACACTAGACATCCTACAGACTGAGGGACATTCATGGAGGATACTCCAGTGAATGTATATGCAGTAGGATGAAATGTTGCACCTATTGCAAGACCAGCTATACAAATGACAGGTACGCACATGCAGAAACTTACAGTCTGAAATACTCCATATTGCAATTAAAGTCACCACTGCTCTGAACAATATCATCTCTAATTTTGTGTACACCTGAATATCTGTAGGTATTGCTATTTTATAGACATCACAGCCACATGCTAAATTTGTACAAGAATTATGCTTCCTATTAGTTTTGGTTTACTTTCAGTAATGTGTTGTTATTGTAACATATTATAATTCAAACTTGACTGTTTGTAAACATATGGTTAGTCATATTATTGCAAATAGCTATTAGATTAGTTTACATAGTGATTTGCAAAGATATAATCAATACAATTACAGCACAACAAAACACATGAGCAACCAAAAAGGAGGTGCTCTATTACAAATTATAGCTAAAATATAAGATTAAATAACTGCTATTAAATAGATTATGAGGACTTTGCAATATTATTATTATAATTGGAGTTTTTGTTTGCCAGGTGATTGTCGTAGCTCAGTGCTGGGTTCAATTCCCGCTGGCTACCAAATATTTTAAATTCTGTATTAAAAAAAAAGCCAGTGAAAGAGAGAGAATACATGTAATGAGTAAAAGAAGGCTGAAAAAGAAATTGTGAAGTGATAAATTAGATGAATAAAAAAATTCAACGAATAATGAGAATTTTTGAAAAAAGGGAAATTTTGTTTGTCTGTTGAGAGTTAGACTGTAGCATAGCAACAGTATTAATACAGTTGAAGTGTTTGTTCGCCAGGTGGTTGTCGTAGCTCAGTGGCAGAGCACTTGTGTGCTATACAAGTGGTTCAATTCCCAGTGGCGACCAAATATTTTTAATTCTGTAATGTTTAAAAAAGTCTGTGAAAGAAAGAGAATACATCTAATATTATAACAATTTTATAATATGTAAAAAGGTGAACAATAGGTCTTAGTGTGCAAGTGCCAACACTGTATTGTGTCATCTGCTTGAAAACGTACTGCTATTTGATAATATCGGTGTCTAAAACAGGTGCACAAATATGTTGTCAACTTAGTTTAAGCAAGTGTTAGTGGGGCAAGTGAGGCAGGAGTGTGTTGACCATAAGGGTGATGGGAGCCCGGTGAATATGATGTATGCAAAGTGTGCTATAGTTTCTCCTGTTAAGAATCTTTTGAGATGTTTTTTTTCCCTTTGCAGTTGCAGTTGATGATATCCTTGATAATTGTGATGGTGGGCTTATTGGTATAGCCAGATGTAAATTTGGATGTCATTCAAACCCTAATGAAACAGACATCACCAACAAAGGTGCAAGCTCAGAGTGGGTGTACCATTAGAGTTACCTGTTCCCAGCAGAAAAAATGGGATGAGGAAGAGAAATATACAAATACAGGAAGCTTTGGACAAAGCATAATCCAAACCCACTACTGATTTTGAGTTACCTCAAGCTGTAAACTCTGATAGTTCTAATGGCTCAAATATACCAAAAGAGGAAGAGAGGAGTACTTTGATGGAGAGTATTTAGCAAATTCAAGAAAGGCAGAATAGATGAGGATGGGGTGGTCAGGTTTGTACTCGCACATCTTTAGAGGTAGCTCCACAAAGGTGCAATTGAACTAGCACTTTTGTCAATGAAACCAAGTCACACCCCACCTTGATGGAATGTAGGGAACTATGCTAGAAAAAAATATTTTTAGGATAATGGTCTCTTGAAAAAGAATACTTTTGGCCCTGAAGACCTACCAATAACAGTAAGTGTAGTGCCTAACAGATGAAGAAGAGGAAATTATGGGAATGGCTCACGACAATTTTAGTCATTTCAGTCACTATAGGGTAATATCCATTATAAGCAATAAGATTGTATGGCCTCTTATGATGAATGATATTAATGCTTATTACGTAATTATTGTGCCGTGTGTCTGTAAGCTCAGCAAAATTGCTAGGACTGACTTCCTAGAAAAGTCTCAATATTTCCCGAACTCTTTGAGCAGGCTGCCATTGATCTAGTGGGACCATTCCCTAGAAGTAAATCAAGTCATAATTATCTCCTGACCATATCTACATGGCATCTAGGTATCCCAAAGCTTTGTCCTTTAAAGTGTTACTGCAGAATGGGAAACTGAAGGGTTAGCAAAAGTAGGCATGGATTGCTTGTGGCTATCCTTAGTGACCAAGGAAAGCAATTTGAGTGTGAGCTATTTAGCTAATTAATTGTGAGGTATTTAATCAATTGTGAGCCATTTAATCAATTGTGAGCTACTTAATCAATTGTAAGCTATTTAACCAATTGTTTGCTATTCAATAAATTGTGAGCTATTTCATCAATAGTCTTTTTAATCAATTATAAGCTATTCAATCAATTTTGATCATAATTAATAAATTGTGAGTGTATTTAATCAAATTGTGAGTGTATTTAATCAATTGTGAGCTATTTTAATCAATTGTGAGCTATTTAATCAATTGTCTTTTTAATCAATTGTGAGATATTTAAACAATTTGAGCATATTATTTTTAATCAATTGTGAGTGCATTAAATCAATTATGAGCTATTTTAATCAATTATGAGCTATTTAATCAATTGTGAGTGCATTAAATCAATTGTGAGCTATTTTGTGAGCTATTTAATCAACAGTTTGCTATTCAATCAATTGTGAGCTATTTTAATCAATTGTGTGCTAATCTGAGAATGAAGCATAGCTGCATAGTTTTTCACCCTATTACCCAAAAAGTAATGGCATTGTAAAAAGGTTTCATGGTAACCCATGCTCAGAAAGTCATTGGTGGTTGACAAGAATGACCCAAATATCTTAAATAATATTGTCTTTATGCTAACAAAAACACAGGATTCTCACCAATTCAAATAATTAGCAAGATATGCTAGATCTCCACTAGACATGGTACTTATTGAGCTTGAACCAACTGAGTATGAGCCAGTGGAAGTATGTACATGGATCAAAACTTTTAAAATCAAAGGACGTAGGAAGCAATTTTGAAGTGTAGAGACCAATCAAGCTTGGCACACCTACAAGATTGGGTGGTATTTAATTAATTTAAATTTAATCAGTGCAAAATTTAATATAATGTACAGTGGGATGAAAACATGATATAATAATTTAAATTGCGTACCAATCATCCCATTAGCTAATCATACCTTTTCAAGCAAGAATTTCAAAGTTTGACAGAATCTATAAAGACACTGACTTTTATCAAATTAATTATCATTCTTAACCTGTTCAGATAGACATTTAACTACAAATGTAATACAAGGTAAAGTCCTCATGCATCTTAAAAACTGGTTCCTGCACTAACACAAGAGTCATGAACCATACTTACTCTTGGGAGACACTGACTTTTATCAAATTTATCATTCTTAACCTGTTCAGATAGACATTTAACTGCAAATGTAATACAAGGTAAAGTCTTCATGCATCTTAAATACTGGTTCCTGCACGAACACAAGAGTCATGAACCATACTTACAGTTGAAAAACTCTTAGCAAGGACAACAGAATTAGCATTCTCATTGAAGCTTCACTTACTTACTGGTTCATGGAAGTGATGCAGATTGCACTATTCCTTTTTATAAGCTACAATTCCAACTACTGGGAGGATTGAATACTTCTTATGGTCTATTTCTTTGCAAGATCTCATTATAAACAAAAATCCCTGAGGCTAGTTTTCTTTCTGGGTTTGTAGTTACCAGCTGCAAAAATAACAGAAATAAACGAAACAACGAAATACTGTGCTTGCGCAAGACTGATTAAACAGATTTAGATTGTTTCCAATAAGAGTAGCGGCGCCCATGGCTGCTACAGCCGCTTCCTACACATTTGAGCCTTTGGATATTATCTGGGAATATGTAAGGGCAAATGGTCTGATGAGATAACGAATCAGCAAGACAAATTAATGCACCAGAATTGGGAAGTTTTCTCCTGGTATATTGGTGCTGTTAAGAACTCCAGGCTTGTCAAATAAATTGGAAGATAGTTGGGAAGGTCTCTTTGAGATTGAAAGCCTTCCCAATTCTGTAAATGTTAAATTGTATTTCCAAGGTCATGTGTAGTTCATGTCAAAAATGTGAAAGAAATGCATAGAAGATTGTGCTATGATATACATGAGCTTGTTGTGCATACAGAAGAGTTAGTGCTGATATTGATCATTACAAGTTAGCAGGTAGCAATTTTAGTGAGGAGCAGTTAGCTGATATCACAAACTTACGGAATAAGTGATCTCTTGTTTTGCTAGATACCCCAGTGGACACTCATAGAGCTGTACACACACAAAAAATTATATGAATCTTCATTTTTTTTTACATCTATGAGCACCGTGATAAGTATATATATTTGAGTGTATTTATACATGATCAGAATGTAATATGGTGAAATATTTCATAAGTAAGGCTGTTTTAGTAGTCAGAGATGATTAAAAATATAGCCTAAAAGTAAAATATTTTCCCATGTCATTCTAATGGTGTAACTATTGGTTTATTCTATGCATAATATCTTCCCTGCTGTAGTTAAAAACTAAGGTTGGAAACTAGTGGTGTACAGCAAGCTGTAAACTCTGGTGTACTTGTTTGCAAAAATAAGAGTTGTTTAAAATAATTAAACCATGGAAATTCTCGGAGTTATTGCTAGATAACTGCACTCTGAATCAAAGTTGCCAGTCATAAGCAACACACACACACACAATTTTTTTAAATTATTGCTGCAGTATTTAGAATATATAAAACATAATTATTATGACTGACATTAACATAATAAGTTAAATAATTTTTTACATAGTGGACATTTTAAAACATGCTTATGATAATATTGCTTGATTTTTTAACTGTTAAAAAGTAGAGCTAAAGAAGTGTATTTAATTCACACTAAAATATGATTTCTTTTGCCATTTCACTCTGAGGAGTGTAATAAGTAGTTTGTTTTTTCTAGATGTCTTCACTACTGTAGTTTATACTAGGGTTGGCAACTCCTGGTGTAAAATTGGCTGTAACACTCTCTAGGGGCTCCCCACACACCCAGCTTGTATTTTAACAGCTTCTCTAACCAGGTTTGGTAGTTCTCACTAAGCAATTAACAAGATTTTATCTACACCACATTTATCATTACCTCAAATAGCTATTAGCTCCTGCGTGTTTTGGGTTCTTTTAGGTACATTACTCTACAAAAACACTTCAACCAGGTAAATGCTATAATATCAGCTTAGGGTGTAAGAAGCTCCATCTGACTTAAGAGGAAGAATTACCAACCCTAGCACAAAGTACTGCAATGAAGATATTTAGCAAAAATTGTATTATAGTCAGAAACAATGTAGTATTAAATTTTACTCTCAGGTTATATTGTCACTCTTAGCCAGTTATTTCACTTTTTGGTTACATTTTCACCAAACTGGCTCGTGAAATGAAAACATGAATTATTTCACCATATCACACTTGGCTCAAGATATATATGAATTTGGGTGTATAAATTAGACTGTAGCTAGTCACATGGGAGAAATCTGATTGGACCTTTATGAGAATATTATGATTAGATTCATGCTCAGTGATGTTTATAAAATGAGCAAAATTGAATGTTTGTGACAATGCTCTATGCTATATTTTCAATAATATAGTATTTGCTTCTTAGGTTTGAGCCATTAACATTCCAAAAAAGTTGCATTCCTGTATTGTGAATTGGCAATTTTTGAAAATTCTTGGCCTCCAGCAGCTCCCATGCTACATAGGATGCCACATATTAAGGTCACAAATTCTAAGCATAGCATAATCACAACATCCTAATCTAACTATTATTGTGTACACACTCGAATAACAGTTTCACTGTAGGAATTGCATTTGATAGCGATAGTTACAATGTAACATGTCATGCTATTGTTATTACTGTCATAAATCTTAATTTGTTTAGCCTGTGGGGTCCTGCCTACCAGACTGAGCAATAGCTTGAAAAGGGACAGAACTAGTGTATTTGTGTGCTCGTATCACTTAATTGAAGATGTGTGTATTCATGTGAATGGATCATTCATCAATTTCTTTAGATGAAAGAGTGTTAATTTAGTTGTGCATTTATTATCGTTTGCCCATATAACATTGTGAGTTAGCAGCTAAATTTATGGTATAGAGTTGAGAGGCCCAGATACCTCCCTGACTGGCATCAAATGTAGGAATAATTCCATCAATGAGAGTTCCATTAACAGAATAGATTTGTCCAGCACAATCACAGAACATCTCATTGCTTGCACCAGTCATCCTACAGACTGCTGCTTTAGAATCAGATCCATTGATGGAAGATACTCCAGTGAGTGTATATGCAGTAGGTTGATATGTTGCACCTATTACAACACCATGTATACAATTATAACAGGCACACACATGCAGAAACTTACAGTCTGAAATACTCCATATCACCACTACTCTGAACAATGTCATCTCTGATGTTATGTACACCTGAACATCAGTAGGATATTGCTAGTTTTTGCTAACTAGCAAAACTAGCAATATCCTACTGAATATAACAACACATTATTGAAAGATAACCAAAACTAATAGTAAACATAATTATTATAGCTAGTAGCTATAATAATTATGTTTACTATTAGTTTTGGTTATCTTTCAATAATGTGTTGTTATTATAACATATAATTCAAACTTGACTGCTTTGTGATATTTGTTAGTCATGTTTATTGCAGAGAGCTATTAGACTTAGTTTAGATATCAATTGGCAAATATGTAATCAATTCTGTAACAGCACAACAAAAAAGCATAAGCAAACAAATTAAGAAGGTACTCTTTAGTAGCAAAACACACCAGAAAAGGAAATAGCATCTTAATATTTGTAACATGAAGTGATATAAAGCAGTATGTTGCGCTAGTTAGACATCACAAGCCACATACTGAGTTTGTACAAGAATTATGCTTCCTATTAGTTTCAGTTTACTTTCAATAATGTGTTGTTATTGAAACATATTATTAATCAAACTTGACTGCTTGAAAAGATATTGGTTAGTCGTATTATAGCATGTTGTTATTAGATTAGTTTACATAGTGATTGGCCAATATATAATCAATACAGTTACAGAACAACAAAAATCATGAGAAACCAAAAAGGAGGTGCTCTATTGTTAGAAAACACGCGAAAAAATTAATGACATCATACGTGAAACAGGAAGTGTGAGTGCTGTCCAGTCAGCTTGTTCAATGAGTTGTCAGAATTACTTTCAACAAGTCATAGTTAAGTTAAGATACTCTTTATATCACAATGTCTTAATAATCAATTTAATAGTGGTATATAATCGTATATTTACATATTACATGAGTCAAAGTGTGATACGGTGAACTACTTCACTAGATAAAGGTAGCCGCAAAACACTAAACACTGGTAAGCCAGTCCATAACTACTAGGATAATCAGCTTCTGCAATGCAGAGTGATAACATCTGTATAATCACTGTGATGACATCATGAGTTACCCAAGGTCTTGTAGCTAAAAACAACATTGTGAAGATATCTACCATGGATTAATAATATGTAAATTATATCTATTGTTTACTTTAACTGGATTTTAAAACATACATTCACTACACTAGACTTTGGAGAGAATTTTAGTTCATCTAAATGACATTGTCGATTCTTTAAAACAGAATGATATGGTTTATGGAATTTCATGTTCTAGTTGTAAAGCATTTTAGGACAAAGAAAAAATAACTGTGTTAGATGGTCGAAAGAGTGTATACCTTATCATCAGGATTTCCAAAGAAATCAGCAGTGGCGGCAGAGCATGCATAAAGACAGGTCACAAGGAAGGACATCAAGGTTTTGTCAATTTGTAA
>WLWI01002360.1_pt1 | contig 16285 bp, 17 predicted proteins | sample 6701501 | NCBI WGS metagenome assembly WLWI01 (sample SAMN12718690, study PRJNA515312) | sponge metagenome | isolation source: marine sponge | host: Mycale hentscheli | place: New Zealand: South Island, Marlborough, Capsize Point | collected 2014-11-01
ACACTACTGGACCTGGTCCCACACCACGAGATCACTACTGGACCTGGTCCCACACCATGAGAACACTACTGGACCTGGTCCCACACCATGAGAACACTACTGGACCTGGTCCCACACCATGAGAACACTACTGGACCTGGTCCCACACCATGAGAACACTACTGGACCTGGCCCCACACCATGAGAACACTACTGGACCTGGCCCCATACCATGAGAACACTACTGGACCTGGCCCCACACAATGAGAACACTGTGCACAAGTTGCAAGTAAACCAGCCTAGTTTCAATTCAATGGACAAGGTTACATTATAAACACCTTTATATTATCTGTCACTGCTCTTTACCACACAAATAGATCTGTACCCAAAACTGGAACAGAGCAAAAAAAGTTGCTATAATTAATTGCCTGAAGCTTATGTTCTAGCTCTAGTTCATGAAGGTAAGGATGGCATTCTTCTTCAGAAGTCTATTTCTTGACAATTTTGTAGTGTACAGACGGCCATTATATTAGGAGGTTAACACAAAGTAAGATGCAATAAACACAACAAACGGAGTATATTGTCATAGAATTAAGACTACTGTGAGGTTCATGGAAAACTTATAAAACTACAGGTTGTATATTTAGGTATCCTATGCATCCTACTGCAGTAGACCCTCAGTTATCCGAACCCAAACTCGCTAATCCAAACACCATTTTTTGTAATTATAATGATATTCATTGGAATTTTGCTGTAGATAAAGAGATTAAGACCCCATTCAAAATGACTTATTTCGAATATCCGAACATTTCAAATATCCAAACAACCCTCGGTCCTGAGGTGTTTGGATAATTGAGGGTTTACTGTACTTCTTAATGCATCCAGTACATCAGGACCACCAGCTGTATTTGGTCTTACCTGATATCTAGTTCTGAATACGTCTAGTGGATTAGTGCAAACTGCTGCCAGGAGCCCACCAGACATACCACACAGAGCCTGAATCACTGGCACAGGAAGACTTCTTATTGCCTCCTTCTCCATTGCCTTCCGATAGAAACCAGTGTAGGAGCCCCACCAAAGAGCAGAGTTTGGAGCATACGTTAAGAGGCTGACCAAGTAGCCACGGTAGAGGCCACGTATACCTTCACTGTGGATAATGTCTGTGACAATACTCATAGCCCCTCTCAACTTCACTGTGTCCTGCCGAGGAATGATGTAATCAACATTCTTTACCAAAATATAAGAATCTTTGCCAGGTTTTGTGGCACGAACTACTTGACCTTGCATCATCATAATCTGAGAGACGACATCAATAGGCACAGTCACAGTTTGGCCCACTAAAGTTGCACAGGCTCCAGCAACCAGTCCCTTCACTTCTGAATTATAGCCACCCAGGCGAGATCGAACTACCTCGTATGTTGTTATATACAGTTGTCCTGACAACATACCAAAAGAGGACACCATAAATCCTTTATAAAGACCTCTGAAACCTTCATGGCGCACTACTTTACGAAATGCATCCAAAGTTCCAGAGTATAGACTGCTCTTCTGTTGCATAAACAATCTGGTTTTGATTAAATTGAAAGGGTAAATAAATCCACGCACAAGCAAGAAGCAACTAGGACCAATTACGTAAAACTTCCTCTTGTCCAAGTCATTCCATTCAATCATCTGACCAGACTGGAGCTTCTCCATTGCGCGCCTTCTGGCAGCTATCTCTCACACAAAACACAATACGAGTGACCGATAAGGTTGGGGTAGTGAAAGGAAAAGTTAAGTGAGAATTTCCATACTGCCTACGCTACCTAGGACTTCATAATAGAATCCATAAACAGAAAATCAGAAAATGTCTTACAAGTCGGTTAGAAGCGGTGAATTTTAACGGCTGATGGCTCTCACTCCGCTGTTGGTGGTGTGTCAATTTAACCACACCTACTTCATAATAGAAGCACAACCCCTTTTTCAGAGGTGGAAAAACGCTTTAGTACGCGGATTGGCCACGTGATATGTGGTGGGTGTAGAAGTAAGAACATGCGCGCATTCATTGGGCCCGCCCACCGTAAAAACTCAAAGGAAGTACATAGTTCCTGGGAATGTTCCTCACGAAACAATAAGAGCTTCCTATTAACTGTACAATAACTTTAGCTAGACTACAATTATTATATATCTTAACACACAAACATGGCATATCTGGCTTTCCAATCAATGGATAGACACTTGGCAGGATTTGATATAGAAACTTTCGCTAGAGAGGGGGTAACATTAGCGTTAGTGGGTGACTACATGGAGATGTGTATAAAAGCAAAGCTGGATCATCACGCATTTCACCCACTACCCATGTGGTATTATTATTACAGCAAAACCAGAGCATTCAAGCATAGCTAACTGTAGAAATATTTTAGACCATTCATTTCAAGTACATCAAATTACGATAAAAATATGTTGTACAATAGAATGTGTTATCCCAACATAATTGACCCAACACTTCAGTTACTGAACACCCAAAATAAATTGTAGCACATGCAGACATGAAGAACTGCATGACAACACCCTTTATTATTATGGTGTAGTTATTTGTACATTTCAGTTATCCAAACAGTCCCAATGTGTTTGGATGCTAATACCCTGTAAACAGAGTCACATCGATAAATGTCCAGTGACACCTCTCATGTTAGCCCTTGTTCTGCCCCTATTGATTTATGTTTAGTTAAACTCTGACACATGGCACGCTAGCCCTTGCCCTGCTCCATATTGATTAATGTCCATTCACACTCTGACACAGGGCATGCTAGCCCTTGCCCTGCTCCGTATTAATTAATGTCCAATCACAACTCTGACACAGGGCATGCTAGCCCTTGCCCTACTCCATATTGATTAATGTCCATTCACAACTCTGACACAGGGCATGCTAGCCCTTGCCCTGCTCCGTATTTATTAATGTCCAGTCACAACTCTGACACAGGGCATGCTAGCCCTTGCCCTGCTCCGTATTTATTAATGTCCAGTCGCAACTCTGACACAGGGCACGCTAGCCCTTGCCCTGCTCCGTATTTATTAATGTCCAGTCACAACTCTGACACAGGGCACGCTAGCCCTTGCCCTGCTCCGTATTTATTAATGTCTATTCACAACTCTGACACAGGGCATGCTAGCCCTTGCCCTGCTCCGTATTTATTAATGTCCAGTCGCAACTCTGACACATGGCACGCTAGCCCTTGCCCTGCTCCATATTGATTAATGTCTATTCACAACTCTGACACAGGGCATGCTAGCCCTTGCCCTGCTCCGTATTAATTAATGTCCAATCACAACTCTGACACAGGGCACGCTAGCCCTTGCCCTGCTCCATATTGATTAATGTCCATTCACAACTCTGACACAGGGCATGCTAGCCCTTGTCCTGCTCCGTATTAATTAATGTCCAGTCACAACTCTGACACAGGGCACGCTAGCCCTTGCCCTGCTCCGTATTTATTAATGTCCAGTCGCAACTCTGACACATGGCACGCTAGCCCTTGTCCTGCTTCATATTGATTAATGTCCAGTCGCAACTCTGACACAGGGCACGCTAGCTCTTGCCCTGCTCCATATTGATTAATGTCCAGTCGCAACTCTGACACAGGGCACGCTAGCCCTTGTCCTGCTCCATATTGATTAATGTCCAGTCGCAACTCTGACACAGGGCACGCTAGCCCTTGCCCTGCTCCATATTGATTAATGTCCATTCGCAACTCTGACACAGGGCACGCTAGCCCTTGCCCTGCTCCATATTGATTAATGTCCATTCGCAACTCTGACACAGGGCACGCTAGCCCTTGCCCTGCTCCATATTGATTAATGTCCAGTCACAACTCTGACACAGGGCATGCTAGCCCTTGCCCTGCTCCATATTGATTAATGTCCAGTCGCAACTCTGACACAGGGCACGCTAGCCCTTGCCCTGCTCCATATTGATTAATGTCCATTCACAACTCTGACACAGGGCACGCTAGCCCTTGCCCTGCTCCATGTTGATTAGTGTATCGGGTAAGGAGAAGAACTATCTAGCTCTGGTCACACTAACTAGCAAGGCACTAATTATTTCACGTGCATTCCCCAAATTATATTTGGTAAAGATCGATGACCATAAAAATAAGAAAAATGACGTGATATAAATGTGAGGTAATGATGACGTAAAGTTTAGGAAGTTCTGAGTGTCTGCCATAGTACTCCCCTCCTAGTGAACTGCTAGGGCATGCAATCTTTAAGATGACGAGGCCATCGGGACACGACGTCCTGACTTTGTAGTCTGCGTAGCAGTAGGGGGTACCTGGGCACTATGTGCTCCGGTGGGAGGTGAAGTATGCGGAGTGGCGTCCACAGGAATTGTACACGGGGGCGAGTCATCACTGTGTGCGGGTTTCAACCAGTCCAGGTAGACCAGTGACGATTATTAATGTCAACAACAAAATGCTTGTCGTCCCGCTTGAGGACCTTGTATAGCCCATTGTAAGGCTGTTGAAGCAGTTTTCTCGTGGCGTCGTGACCGTATAAACACATGTGTACAAGAAGAAGTGCAGGACTAACATATGTAGCTCAATGTGCTGGTCGTGGTGGTGTAGCATGTAAAAGTTGTGTTCAGGCCTGCAAGGATACCTGAAGGAAAGCACGCATGCTCATTTAACTGTCATCGATGTTTGACTTTCACTAACTTATAACGCATACACTTTTTTTCATTTTACACATTTTGAATCATTATTCATTTACTATTGTGTTCTGTATTATCAATTACAAAGTCCAGAACGTCAGTGGGACTTACCACCCCACAATCGCGGAAAAGGTGTCTCTCTGGCAGGACGTGACCGTCCATTTTTGGTCCTTCGAGCCGGATAGAATTATCCTGAATCTTTATCTTCTTCCAATCTAAGTCTCTTTCTTTCGGCCTATAGAAATTCTCTCTTCAGACGACCAACTGAACGCAACCTGCCTCTCCTCTACCTCACTTTGGGAATTCTCCTGGATTTCGCGATTAGAACTCCACTTCGGTGCAGCATCTGTCAGGGTACCAGTGGACAATGTGAGGTTGCTCTGTCACTTCGTTTGTTCATGTATTTTCTCTTCACCACAAACAATATCTCAAATATTCATATTTTCATTCTGAACTATATTATCACCTTAGATTTCTCTCAACATGTCCAACAACTACGAAGTCATCTATGCCGAACTCATGGATGTCGATGTACTCAAGCAGAAAAGAAGATCTCGTCAGAGTACAATTACTCGACAAGAACAGTATCTCATCACCCTTTCCAAGACTCCTCTACAGGAAATCAAATCAGCTGAAATTACTAGTAAGCTTAGTAAACTTAAGGATTTAGTTAATGAACATGAAGCATTACAGAATCTTATTGAAGAAGTAACTGCACCTAGAGAGGATAATCCTGACTTTATTAAAGATAATCAAGTGTTACTTAAGCATTCCCAGATGTTGGATGATTTTGAAAACTTGTATATTCAGTATCAAACTTGGTGTTCTGGTAGTTGTATCAAGCATGACGCGAGCATTCTCATTAATACTTCTTCACTAAATACTAAAGCTTGCAGAGATTCTTATGAAATCCTTAAAATTGAATATGAAGATTTTCTTACTTCAGCTTCTTCTTACTTTAGTTGTCCCTAACAGATAATTTTGGTTTAGTCATACTGCTGACTCAATGTTGCAATTCCATCATCATAATCATGCATCCAATCTCAGAACTTTGTGTGTGTGTATGTGTATGATTCACAGTTCTGTAATTCATTAAAAAAGGATTTGATTGTTATTGACTAGCTCTGCTAACAAATCTGGTTTATCTGAACATGAAAAGATAAGCTGCTTAGAGAATGCGATGTCTGACAAAGGAGCTAAAGCTATCGTCCGAGTCCATAGTGCTAGTGGTTCCTATAGCGAGTGTGTTAAAGCACTCCAAGAACGGTATGATCGTAATAAGATTGTATACAGACACCACGTTCAGAAGCTGTCACAACTTAAGCCCATGCAAGATACTTATGAAAGTCTATGTCAAAACGTACACAATCTTACTCGCCACAGCTGCGGTATGAAATCGTGTGATGGAGCCACGTTTGAACAACTAATCGTTGCTATGGTAGAACCTCTGCTACCTACTGTGCTCTCTAAGCTGTGGTCTGACTTTACCTCTGAGTCAAACTTACCACCAACTCTTGCTGACTGACTCAAATTTCTGAAACGTCGTTCTCAAGCTGTAGAAGCCATAGTTCCACCCAAACCTTCGTCTCAATCGCAAGTTTCAACGACTTCACATCCTTCTTACTGACCTAAAGCTTTGCACGTTCAAGGACAGAATCAAGAACACTTTCCCTGCTGTGATTCTGGTCACTCAATTTATCAATGTCCACAATTTCGCGGACTTACCATAGACAAGAGATACAATATAGCTAGACGACACCATCTATGTTTTAATTGCTAAAGCAAGTCCCACTCAATAGAAAATTGCTCTAGCAAGAACACTTGTAGGGAGTGTGGTAGCAAACACCATAGTCTCTTACATAAGTCAGACGTTCAGCGCAAGACTAGCAGACAACCACAAACTACAACTAACTCGAGTACACTAGCACCCGCTGCTGCTCCCTCTGTAGCCTCTACACCTAATAATGCTTCTTCTGTAGTCTCTGCAATTACTACTCCCTCTGGAGTTGCTATTCCTCCTTCTAGTGTTACTACCTCCCTATATCAGCAGCAAAGCTCTGACACACTTTCTACATTTGCCTACATGCCTGCTACTGCTTTATCAACTGTCTCTGTCTTAGGAAGAAAATGTAAAGCCAGAGTTCTGATGGATGCTGGGTCTGGCATTACACTCATTTCTTCTAGACTAGCACAATCTTTGAAAGCTAAGAAGCAGCATCGTATTCACGAAATAACTGGTCTCAACGGGACGAAGTGTGTGACTTCTAAGTATGTTGTGAATTGTACCTTGAGTTCTGCTCGTGAAACTGGAGGTGAAGAAGTTTCCATTCAGGCTCATGTGGTGAACCAGATTACTTCAGACTACGGTCCCCAAGACTTGAGTGGAATTCGAGCATTACCATTCCTCGAGGGTAAACAACTTGCTGACCCTGAATTTGGCCAGTCAGGTCAAATCAATTTACTCCTAAGCATAGCCGACTCCAACCGTTGTTTATACGACCAATCTGAGTCTACGCCTGACCGTTCCTTTCGCACTTGGAATTCAGTGTTTGGCTGGATTGTTGGAGGTCAAACTTCTAAGCCTACTAACTCTTCATCTGGCATGAACATTTCAGCATCCGTTGATGCTAACACGGAAGAAATTCTTCAGCATTTCTGGTCTCGGGAAGAAGTTCCAAGCGAATACTTACTTAGCCATGAAGACAAGCGAGCCTTAGAAAATTTCCAAACCACCACAATAAGAGATTCTCAAGGAAGATTTTCAGTGTCCTTACCTAGGAAAACTCCTTCTCTTTCTTTGAGAGAATCTAGGAATATCGCACTCAGACGGTACCAGCAAAACAAACGCTCCTTATGCAATAAAAATCAATGGCAAGCATTCCATTTAGGCTTAGATGAACGAGTCCTTGGACATGCTGAATTGGTCCCAAGTACGGAGATATGCAACCCTATAGGCGATGTTTTCTACCTTCCTACTCATGGAGTGATTAAGGAAAGCAGTACTACTACCAAGCTTCGAATTGTTTTTGATGGATCAGCTGCTTCTTCGAATGAATTATCCCTTCAGGACTCACAGAATTGGTATGTCAGCAGATATTTCGAAAATGTTTAGGGAGGTTGGCCTATTAGAATCTGACAGAGACCTTCACCGATTTCTTCACAAAGATGCTGACGGTCAGATACAAGATTGGCGAATGTGTCGCGTCACTTTCGGCATTACGTCCTTACCTTTTCTAGCTTCAAAGCTTTACTTCAGGTTGCTGAAGACCACAAGAACAATTTTGTTTAGGCTTCATAAGTTGTTCAACAATCGTTCTATGTAAATGATTGCCTTACTGGAGCAGATAGTCTTGCTGAAGCCAAGCAACTAAGATCAGATCTCAACTCTCTCTTGTCTCTAGCTTGCTTTACTCTTCGAAAATGGAGATCTAATTCTCAAGAGTTACTTGCTGATCTACCTACTGAACTCAAGGAAGTAGACAACTCAGACCTAATGATCTCTCCATCTGAGTGTCCAAAAACCTTCATTGGAACACTTCCACTGACACGCTCCATGTCTGTACACCTGTTCTTGATGACATCGAAATACCTACCAAACGTCAATTAGCATCAGCTGTGGGAAAAACATTTGACGTAATGGGTTGGTATTTACCAGTCACAGTCAAGATTAGATTTTGCTCCAACAAGTTTGGAAGAGGAAGATAGACTGGGACAATCCGATTCCTTCTGATCTTCTTCCTGTCTGGGAGAAATGGAGCAGGAATCTACACCTTATTACAGAAAATCCTGTTCCCAGAAGATACACAAAAGTGATTCACGTGTGATACAGAAGCAACTTCATGGTTATTGCGATGCTTCACAGGAAGCCTATGGAGCAGTAGTCTATCTTCGGTCACTTCATCAAGACTCTACAGTCACTGTCAGTTTGGTTACCTCTAAAACCAAAGTAGCACCCTTGAATGGAAGTACTATACCTAGACTAGAGCTTTCAGGAGCACTTCTTCTTGCTCGCCTGGTACAGCAAACAGGGACATTCCAGTATCAAATATATTCACTTGGTGCGACTCATCCGTAGTTCTTGGTTGGCTTAACATGGCTCCAACCCGCCTAAAAGTCTACGTTGCCAACAAAGTGACACAAATTACTAAGTTGATACCTGCAGGTCACTGGAGATACGTATCTATCAAAGTAAACCCAGCAGATTTAGCTTCCAGAGGGATATACACTCAAGAACTCTTAGACAGTTCTTTGTGGTGGCAAGGACCGAAGTGGTTACTTAGACCGCCAGAGGATTGGCCGAGAAGACCCGATATCAATTTGAGTCGTGAACTTCCTGAACTGAAGTCTACGGTCTTACTCATCCGACAACCAGCTCCAGATTTCGATCTGTGGAACCATTTTTCTTCTTTTCACAAGCTAGTAGCCGTAATAGCATGGATTAGACGTTTTTTCTATAACACTCGCAAGGCTAACATCATCACCGAGGATCGATTGACTTCTTCAGAATTATGTTCAGCAAAAACCAAGCTCATATCACTCTCTCAATCTCAGTCTTTTCACTCAGAAATATATCACCTCACTCATGGCAAACCCATACCCATTAAATATTCCATCCTTTCATTGTACCCTCTCATTGATCAAGACGGGTTATTACGAATTGGTGGGAGATTGAATCTTGCTTCTGTCCCTAGTAATGTGAAACATCCTATTATTATGCCCAGTAATCACCCTCAAAGTGTTTAGTTTTACAGGTCCATATAGATTCTGGACACGCTGGAATAGGAGCTATGCTAGCAATTCTGGCAGATAACTACTACATTAGTGGGCTGAAGTCACTCATTCATCATATCAGCCGGTCATGTGTGACCTGTCAACGGTCCTACGTCAGAATTACAGATCAGCTTATGGGACAACTACCTCCTGAAACGCTTACAGCCATCACCCCCTTTTACTCATGTTGGGATTGACTACGCTGGACCATTGTGCATCAAACAGGGAAGTCCATGTAAACCCACATTAGTGAAAGTTTATGTCTGTTTATTTGTATGTTTTTCTACCAAAGCTGTTCACATAGATCTAGCTTCAGACCTCACTTCTGAAGCCTTTCTAGCTGCTCTCACTCACTTCGTGGCTAGACACGAAGTTCCCAAGACCATTCTTTCAGACAACGGTACTAATTTCATGGGAGCCAAAAATGAGTTGTCAGAACTACACTCCATGTTGCAAAGCAAGAAGATTGCAGATACTATCCACAATTTTTCAGCATCAAATTCTATTGACTGGAAGTTTTCTCCAAGCATGTCTCCACATTTTGGTGGAATGTGGGAAGCTGGAGTCAAAACAATGAAAACATTGCTTCGGAAGCATGTAAGAGACCACCGCCTTACCTTTGAAGAGTTGACTACTGTTCTCGCTGAAGTAGAAGCTACACTCAACAGCCAGCCTCTTCTACCTGTTCATTCTACCTCTCCTGATGGGTCAGATTTACTTACTGCTGGTCATTCTTGATCGGCAGACCTCTTCGTTCTCTTCCAGCCAAAGGTGCTAAAATATGCAGTCTCCGACGTTGGAACTTGATGAATCGCTTGTCAGCAGACCTCTGGGATCAATGGCACACTATTTATCTCCAAACTCTTCAGCAGCGAAAGAAATGGCAAAGTAGAAAGGCTAATTTAAACAAAGGTGACCTGGTACTACTAAAAGAAGAGAACTGTGGTCATCGAGTCTGGCCATTAGCTAGAGTACATGAAGTCCATCCAGGGGCTGGTGGACTTGTCAGTGTGGCTACTGTCTTCTGCAATGGAAAGACATATAAGAGGACTGTAGGGAAGTTAGTTCCAGTACTCAGAGTGTCAGATGGAGCTTCTCTTTCCCGGGAGTGTGTTCAGGCCTGCAAGGATACCTGAAGAAAAGCACGCATGCTATTTAACTGTCGTCAATGTTCGTCAATGTTTAACTTTCACTAACTTATAACACATACACTTTTTCATTTTACCTTAGTTACACATTTTGAATCATTATTCATTTGCTATTGTGTTCTGTTTTATCAATTACATAGTCCAGAACGTCAGTGGGATTTACAACCCCACAATCGCGGAAAAGGCGTCTCTCTGGCAGGACGTGACCGTCCAAGTTGCATTGAAGATTTGAGGGTAGACACATAACTGGAAGGGTCGCTGGGGGAAGCTGCAGGAGCGTAGAATTCCCCTGGGAGATGAAGTGTTGTCCCATACACGAGTTCCGCTGTTGTGCAGTGAAGATCCTCCTTTAGTGCTTACGCATTCCTAGTAACACCATCGGAAGTGACTACGTCCAATACTCGGCAGAATATGTCTTTAGGGCGGCTTTGAGCTGACGGTGAAGTCGTTCCACCAAGCCATTTGCGATCGGGTGGTATGCTGTGGTGTGAATACGCTGGATACCAAGAAGACGTGTCAGCTGTTCCCACAAAGAGGATTCAAACTGACGTCTTCTGTCAGAGGTAATCGTTGCGGGGACGCCAAATCGTGCAATCCACCCAGACACGAATGTGGATGCGCATGTCTCCGCAGTGATGTTGACCATAGGAAATGCTTCGAGCCAACATGTGAATCGGTCGATATAAGTCAACATGTAGCTGAAACCATAGTGGACCTACAATGTCGATGTGCACGTGATAAAAACGATGACTCGGAATGGCGAATGTAGAAAGGGGTGAGCGAGTACGTCGTTGTATTTTGGACTTCTGGCACTGGAGGCAGGTACAAGTCCATTTCCGTATGTCGGACTGGATGCTTGGCCAGACATAACGAGTGGTCAGGAGACTTTGAGTTGAATGAATGCTGGGGTGAGAGAGGTTATGTAGAGACTCGAACACAGTGCGACGATAGTCCTTAGGCACAAGTGGTCATGTGACACCCGTGGAAGTGTCGCATAGAATGGATGAATCAGACATGGCTAGGGTTACTACTTCCAGCTTGAGGGAGGACGGTGAGGATTTGAGACGTGAGATGTCTTCATCACTGGCTTGAGCGTGAGCCATTGCCCTAAAATCGACCACCGGGGGCAATCTATCGCAAATAGCGTTGATCTCGATCCTAGACAATGCATCTCCCGGGGCATTGGCAGTTTTCTTGACGTATCGAATGTCAGATGTGAACTGGGCAATGTAGTCCAGGTGACGAGCTTGTCATGGGGATCGAGTGTCCAGGGCATGTGTGAGCGGCTTGTGGTCCGTCAGGATATGAAATGAACGTCCCTCCACAAAGTGGCGAAAATGCTTGATAGAAAGATACATAGCCAGTAACTCTCTGTCAAAGGTACTGTACCTGGTCTCAGCTGTCTTGGAGGAGAAAGCGACGGGCTGTCAGGTAGTTCCGGTGTACTGCTGGAGGACTGCTCCGACGGTGGTGTTAGAGGCATCAGTCATCAGACATGTGGGAGTGTTTGGTATGGGGTGGATGTGAAGCATGGCATCAGCGAGAGCTGCCTTGGTAGCGTTGAAGGCGGCAACAGCTTCGTCTGTCCATTGAAGAGGGGTCAATTTGTCCTTAAAGTGGTGAGTAACTGGTGGAGAGGTTGCATGAGTGTGGCACTAGACGGCAGGAAACGTCTGTAAAATTGAACAAGCCCCAGAAATTCTCGAAGCTTACGCTGACAGGTAGGTTGTGGAAGGTCACGCACAGCTTAAACTTTCTCCTCTAAAGGGTTGATGCCCTCACTGGCCCAGAAATGAGAGAGAGGGCACGCCCCGGGATTGATGGTGAGGCCATGAGAAGATAAACATTCCAGGACAAGCCGGAGATATTGTGAACATGCCTCTAGAGAAGAGCTTGCAACCAAATGGTTGTCTACATAGTCAAAACCGAAATCGAGGCCGCGAAGAACTTGATTCATAAACCTCTGAAACGATTGTGCCACTTTCCGCAACCCAAAGGGCATGCGGACAAACTCATAGGGGCCAAAGGGGGTGATTATGGCAGTCTTGGGTACGTCGTCAGGTTCAACCGGGATGTGGTGGTACGCTCTTGTGACGTCTATTTTACTGAAGATGGTAGCACCATGGAGAGATGCAGAGTAGTCCTGAATAGGTAGTGATCCGGAACAGTGCGAGAGTTCAGAGTGTGGTAATCCCCACATGGTCGCCAATCCCCAGGAGTCTTTTTGGGGACCATGTGGAGGGTGAGGACCAACTACTGGACGAAGGGAGGATAATGCCGGACTGGAGCATGTCCTCAAACTCTTGGCGAGCAACCTTGAGTCGTTCTGGGGTGAGACGACGAGCACGAGAAGAAATTGGGGGTCCAGTGGTCCGGATGTGGTGTGTAACCGAGTGCTTCACAGGATACTCAGCGATATGTGGAAGTGTGACTGACAGAAATTCACATAGAAGGGATACATATTCGTTGTCGGGTTCATGCGGTATTGTAGTAAGACAAATGGAAGTGTCGGAAGTGATGATGCCTTGAATAGCCAACTGGGTAAGTCCATCGCGAAGCATGTGATGCTTGATGTCCACCAAGAGACTAAAGTAATGCAGGAAATCAGCTCCAACGATTAACTTGCGAACATCTGCAATGGTGAAAACCCAGCGGAATGTACGTCTGAGGCCAAGGTTGAGAGTGAGTGATCTAGAAGACTATTCGTCAAAAGGAAGCAGTACAGGAACAGAGTAAAGAATTAGAAATGGAGAAAAAGCAGGGTAGCTCACTGGAGGAGCTGCAGAAACATTGACTGAAAACAGACATCCATGGATCAACTCTCCAGACGGCCAGGTGGTTATCGTGGTCCAAGGTTCAGAAAACAAGGTGGAGCTAGTGGTGGATCTAGTAGAACCAGAACAGCCACAGATTGCACCAGATGTGGGTACAGCCAACATAACACTGGGAAGAAGTGCCCTGCAGCAGAAGTTTCATGCCACAGATGTGGCAGGAAAGGCCATTTCAGTAGCAGATGCTTTTCAAAAATTACAGCTTTATCTGAGGTTGATCCCACATTCCAAGATACTTCCTATCTGGATGCAGTCAATGACAGCAGTGCTACTTGGATGGTTACGCTAAAGATTAAAAAAATAGACGTTCAATTCAAAGTGGACACAGGAGCAGGAGTAACAGCCATTACAGAAGGAACATATATAACTCTCCAGAAACCAAAGTTAACCCCAGCATCCAAGACTCTGTGTGGTCCAGCACAGCAAAGCCTAGAGATATTAAGATGTTTCCAGGAACAGTTGGCATACCAAGACCGCTGTACAAACATAGAATTATTTGTGATAAAGGATTTGAAGAACAACCTACTTGGGCTCCCTGCAATAATGGGTCTGCAGTTAATGGAGAAGCTCTGTGCAACAGAGCTCAAGAATAATGCAGTACAGGATCAGTTTCCTCAGGTATTTTCAGGGCTGGGAACTTTTGGGGAGGAGCATAAAATTAACCTAAAAGCAGATTCCACCCCTTTTTCCTTGTATGCCCCTAGAAATGTACCTGTGCCTTTGCTGCCTAAGGTCAAACAAGAGCTCTATCGTATGTTATCATTGGGAGTGATACGTAAAGTGTCAGAACCCACCCCCTGGTGTGCTGGGATGGTGGTAGTTCCGAAAAAGTCTGGGGCGATCAGAATATGTGTGAACCTCAAACTTTTGAATGAATGTGTGTTACGGGAGGTGTATCCAATACCCACAGTGGATGATACCGTAGCTCAGCTTGCTGGAGCAAGAGTATTCAGTAAGCTAGATGTGAACAGTGGCTTCTGGCAAATACCCCTGGAAGAACAAAGTCAGCTGTTAACTACATTTATAACACCTTTTGGTCGATTTTGCTTTAATAAACTACCATTTGGTATCTCCAGTGCTTCTGAAGTGTACCAAAAATGCATGAACCAGATTTTAGAAGGATTACTAGGGGTGCTGTGTCTGATATATGATGTTTTAATATTTGCGCAGAATCAAGAGGAACATGATTTGAGGCTGCAGGAGACTCTGAAGCGACTCCAGCTAGCTGGAGTTACTCTCAATGCTGAGAAGTGTGCATTTGGGCAGCGTTCCCTGAAGTTTTTGGGACATATTATCGATGAGCAGGGCATTCGAGCTGATCCGGATAAGACGTCAGCTGTACTGACTATGAGCACACCCAAGTCAGTAACGGATGTTAGATGATCCATGGGGATGGTAAATCAGTTGGGGAAATTTTCTCCCAAAATTGCTGAGCTCAGCTCACCTCTCAGAGCATGTCTTAGTGCAAAGAATATCTGGACATGGGGTCCTGAACAAGATCGCGCCTTTGCTGAAGTAAAGAAGGAACTTACTCAATTGCTTAGCTCTTTATGACCCAAAGGCTAACACAAAAGTCACAGCTGATGCTTCCTCATTTGGTCTGGGTGCTGTGCTAATGCAGGAGCATGAGGGTGCATGGAAGCCAGTGTCGTTTTCTTCCAGAGCAATGTCTGAGACGGAATGTCACTATGCCCAAATTGAGAAAGAGGCATTGGCGATGACTTGGGCATGTGAAAAGTTTCGCTCCTACTTGCTGGGCCTTTCATTCACACTAGAAACAGATCACAAGCTATTTGTGGCTTTGATTAGCACCAAAAGTTTAAATTCATTGCCTCCAAGATTGATTTGCTTCCGTCTACGGTTGTCCAGTTTCTCTTATGTAATGCAGCATGTACCAGGGAAACTGCTCTACACAGCAGATACTCTATCCAGAGCTCCTATGACGGCTTCTGCAAATTCTGTCATTGAAGAGGTTGAAGAGTTTGTCAGTGTAGTAGTAGCAGCTCTGCCAGCAAGCCCTCATCGTCTAAAGGACTACTGTGAGGCTCAAAAGCAAGATCCCACATGCCAGGAAATAAGGCAATTCTGTCAAACTGGCTGGCCATGCAAAGAAAAGGTTGCTCCTCACCTCAAGCCCTACTGGAGAGTCAAAGAATGTGAAGATTTGTTATTATTCAGCAGTCGTATAGTAATTCCTCAATGCTTGCAACACAAGACTCTGGAAAAGATTCATCAGGGACACCAAGGGATTGAACGTTGTTTGCAGAGGATCAGGTCTTCAGTATGGTGGCCAGGCATCACTAGTCAGCTAAAGCAAATGGTAGAGCACTGCCACACTTGTGCCAAGCGATCTCGACCAAGGAAGGAACCTCTGATACCCACTGAGCTACCTGAATATCCCTGGCAAGTAGTAGGGATGGATCTTTTTGAGATCCCGGATGTTGACCGCAGTGATAATGGGCCGCAATATTCTTCACACAAATTTGCTGTGTTTGCAGATTCTTATGGTTTCCAACACTGCACACATTGATTAATGTCCAGTCACAACTCTGACACAGGGCATGCTAGCCCTTGTCCTGCTCCATATTGATTAATGTCCAGTCACAACTCTGACACAGGGCATGCTAGCCCTTGTCCTGCTCCATATTGATTAATGTCCAGTCACAACTCTGACACAGGGCATGCTAGCCCTTGTCCTGCTCCATATTGATTAATGTCCAGTCACAACTCTGACACAGGGCACGCTAGCCCTTGCCCTGCTCCATATTGATTAATGTCCAGTCACAACTCTGACACAGGGCACGCTAGCCCTTGTCCTGCTCCATATTGATTAATGTCCAGTCACAACTCTGACACAGGGCATGCTAGCC
>WLWI01002362.1_pt1 | contig 16280 bp, 7 predicted proteins | sample 6701501 | NCBI WGS metagenome assembly WLWI01 (sample SAMN12718690, study PRJNA515312) | sponge metagenome | isolation source: marine sponge | host: Mycale hentscheli | place: New Zealand: South Island, Marlborough, Capsize Point | collected 2014-11-01
CTCGAAATGAGCAATGTGATTGGACAGTTTGAACATACGATGGTACAAGTATGTATGCATGTATGTATGTGTGTGTATGTATGTATGTATGTATGTATGTAAGTATGTATGGATGGATGTATGGATGGATGGATGGATGGATGGATGGATGGATGGATGATGGATGGATGGATGGATGGGTTTATACAGGATATCGTTTCAGGGAGTAATTTCGGGGGGAGGGGGGTCAAATCACCATTTGTGACATTTTAGGGTGATTAGTCATTTCCATAAATTGATAAATATTTGAAAAGTCTCTACTAAAGGTTCTAAATTTTTCCAGAAGGGGAGGGGGAAAAAAGCCCCTAAAAAGGCCTTTAAAAATCCTATGTACTATATATTGTTGCTTGTGGTAAATGAGGTAAGACACTAATTGGAGGAAGTTGTACAAAAGGTGTGGCACACTCTCCATCACAACAAATAAGCTGCCAGCCAGTAAGTCTCTCACAATGCGGATACCACTTGATGTAATCCATCAATACAATCCCTTACGTACAGCAATCACTTACTGCAGTACTTATTAAAGAGCTGGTCTAGCTTCTTTTTGTCCACGGCCGCTCGAGGTGCTTCCACAAGGTATCTCATGGGATCCTGGAAGAAATTGTCCGTAGACAGATCTAGTCTCCAGTCATTCTGAGTGAGACAGTTGGCCGCTGTGTGCTCGTCTGTGCCTGTCACAGCAATGAAATGCCGAACCTTGCTGCGTTGAGACTGCTTCAACTTGTTCTACGTGTAAAACATTAACCAAAGAGGAGAACGATTACAAAAGAATCTTAGCACGGCAAACTGGAGTATGATCTAACTCTATTGTGTCAGGGTTATTTTTTGTTCAGTACGGCACCATCAAATTACATCAGTTGTAACTAGAATATCTCATTCCTACTTCAATCAAAAAGTACAGTTGAACTTTGTTAATTTTAGCTTTTGTTGTTGTCTTTCAGCTAGTATTGGTGACTGATTACTCACAGCACAATACATTTTCAACACTGCCCAATACATTAGCTAATGCAGTTACTCATTTTTATCACGTTACTATGATTACACTGGTAGTAATAATTAATTAACATTTCATTAAATATCTGACAAAAGAATAGTTTAGTAAGTGACAAGTGAATGATTTACACAGTCCAGCACGGAGTGATGTTGCACCAACTATGATCTCCACACTTTTCTGTTTTTATATTGTGTTGCCGTTTTAAGACAAGATGCCACGTAGAATACGGTAGTTTGAACTGAGTCAACAAATAGAAGTCCAGTGCCTTTCACTATCACAATGTAGCTTTGTTAGTATTTACGTTTGATAACTAAGGCCAAAAAAGTCATATTTTAGTGAATGAATAGACCACTGTTCAATTGCAGAGTTGCACACTCTTAAAAGGCAATATGACACTAAACACCCTTTACCAGAACAACAGTTTCTTCAATATATGACAACCCTTTCTTGCTTTTTTTAAAAATAACTTCATTATGCAAGTCTTGATAAAATTGTCCTTAGAGAGTGAAAAACCCACTGGCACCAAGCAAACAACTGGAATTTTTTTTTTCTTTTAAGCTCATTTCCCAAGTAGACACAATAAATGGCAGGCCTTGTAGAGTTGATAAACAGATCCTACACAGTAGTGGATCGATACTTTTGCTCTAGCATTAAATGTATAAAATAACGATAATTTTACTTTCACAGTAGCACGGGCATTTATTTATTCACATTGCTGCCGGGCCAAAATATACAGTCTATGCCTTCGGCTAGAAATAAGATAGAACATTCATACACAAACAAACAATGACATACAACTTCCCACTGTAGGTAGTTTGCCAATACTGAAATGTTGTAACATCCTGGAAATGAATAAATAAAAAAAATTGCTTAAAAAATCAGGTGATTTTTTCCAATAAAATTGTTAACTGAATGCAGACAGCCTGGCTGTTATGCTGCAGCACAACTGCGACTTATTCCACATTAGCATTTAAGTAAGTGTGGTTGGCTGTCTTCAACTTTTCGATGCCCTTTGATTTATTAAATACCATCGCCATGAAAAAATATGGCTGCAATGTAACAGAAACTTCTGCTACAGCGAATGTGCAAAAATTATTTACCAGCATCAGGCGCAATTTTTGTCATAGTTTCACTAACTGGCTCTCTATTGAACTTTATGGTGTATAGGTAGCTTCCTGCACTCTTAGCAGATTAGGCTTACGGCAATTTATGCATCAATTAATAAACTGTCAGATGTTGCATAAGTGTACTACATTAAATATATACATATGTGTGTGTATTATAGGTTAATTTTAATTGCTTATATGGTAAATACCTTAGCTTCTTGTAGTGAATCAATAGAAACATAAGCCCATACATACATGGATGAAAGAGCATCTCTACCCAACGACATCTTCCTAAGCCTATGTTTCGGGTGTAGGATTAGGTCTGTTATGCCTGAGCATAGCAGTAGATCACAACTTCACATAATCTACCTCAGGGTAAAAAAACCTCAGAATCTATTACTATGAATAGCTAATAGGACTATCTTGTGCAAATCATTAGTATCAAACTTGTTCTAGGGGAAAAGTTGTAATAAATCAGTAAGAAAGCAAACTGATAATAAGTAACACTAGTTGTAACATACATTCCCACATATTAAAGAACGAAATTCCTTAAAAAGCCCACCACACAACACTTACCATTTTGAACGAAATGTCTTAGAATTATGCAAAACAACTGGTCCCAAATAACTCATTTAGACTCTTCCCCGCCACTACCCTCCACCGGGGACCCAATAAGCACACTCGCGCCTTAAGACGAGAAGGGGAAGAAGCGAGGCGAAAATCAACACCGACGCCCCGCCTCTGAAAACACTTTCAGCTGATTTTTGCTGAGTCATTCTGCAGAATTGAAGGGAAGGAGTGGCTCGGATTCAAAAAGTAGGAGGCGTGAAGGACTAGTACCTCAGAGGGCGCATGTGCAAAATGAATTTAAGTCTGCGCACGCGTTAACTTCAGTATATAAAACCTGCAGAACCAAGATTTGTTGTGGTGTTGTTTGTGGACGATTGACTGAGAGAATCCGAACGCGAGAGCGATGTCTAGAAAAAGTACTACCCTGTTCCTATCGTTAATTTTACTACTGATTGTTCTGGGAGCTACAGAAGTACATGCTAATAGTGATGAAGCGGGGGACATCTCGAGGAGTGGTGCAGGAGGAGATAGTGGGGAAGTCACTGGAAAATCCGGTTCTCATACTGCCCCTAACAAGTATAAAATAGCTTGTGATCACGTCAGAGAATATCTGGAGGAGATTGTGTACCACAAGGAAGAAGTGAAAGATGTATTCTCGGATTTCATGCAGCGCTATGACAGCTCCACAGATAAGACAGTATTTGTCCATGTGAAAGCAAGACCAGGCAAGCAGTGCATTCAAATATTTAAGGACTGTAAATTGGATATAGTCACATGTAATACATAGTGATACATAGAACAATGATTCTCCATAGCCCATTATCTATAATAGTCCATGAAGCTACACTTAATGCTTGAAGTCAAGAATAATATACCTTGACTAATATTTTATTTATTTTTTGTTTTCATTGCAGCTACTAAAGGATCATTTTGCCCTTTGAACATATCGTGCTGCACTGCTCAGATGGAGAAGGAATTCCTGACTCTTTCCCACCATGAATTCAAGAAGTACTATGACAACATCCTTAACGAACACTTGGAATCCTGTCCAGCTTCCGGAAAAAGATTGTTCAGTAAGTGGCCGAGAAACAATGTCATTTAAATATATCTAGCTATTAATCAGTTAGTTTGTTAGCTCTTCTTAATCAATTAATGGCCAGATGTGCCCATCTTTACCGGTTTTAAGGTTTCGTCAACCACTAAAGTGCTGCCCACAATGGGCACTATCAGAATTGCCAATCAATAATAAAAGTGGCAAGAGTTCTGTAAGCACACAAATTAGTGGCCAAACCACCCACAGCTAAACTAATATTATTGTTACTGTAAACTTTGTTGCGTAGAATCATCGAGAATACTAATGGATATCATAATGAACAACTTGGAGAATGAGTTGAACCAGACTTTAGAAGGCGCTCTTCCAGATCACATGTTAGACAATCTCACACAGTATCTGAGCTATTTCTCGGCCATCGCCGACACTTGCCCTCTTCAGCAGCTTCTGAGAGACTCATTGGATGGTCTCACTGAAGTTACACTGGCTCATATCTTCAGAGACAATTCCGAACTCACCAGCATGCTCGAAGACCCAATCTCCCTGAACTGCATGAAAAACACAACCTTGGAGCTTGTACAAGAATACTATATGGACATCTTCCAACCGATGCAACGACAGCTCCACGATCTCGGACAGTTCGTGCGAGCCCTTAAGGTGGCCGACCATGCGCTCAAAACGATCCGAGGTCACTCTCTCTCAGAATCGTGCGTAGCAGCTACCATTCGCATGCAGTATTGCCCATTGTGCAGCGGCTATGGCAGGTTCAAGCCTTGTCTGAGCATGTGCATAAACACTTTGAGAGGCTGCTTCGCTGACTTGGCTGAAATTCACGGCCCATTCACAGCATTTGTGAAACACCTCCGCACCCTTTCCGTCAGTCTGATAGAAGATTTCAGGCCGGACAACTTTGTTGACAAGTACCTGAAACAAATTGTGGGATTGGTCGCTTATCTCAAGCACAATGAGGACATGTTGGAAAGCAAGGTAATTACTCAACTTTAATAAGGTATAATCAAACCCTTATATTACAAATATCCTTGAATTAATTATAATCATCCCTAAAATAATTAGTTGTGAATTTGAAGAGATAGTAAACATAGTGTAATCAATTGTTTGAGTAAACACTGAGATTTATGTAAGTACCAAACGGTAAGGTTGTTATATTAGACAATGGTTAATAGTGCATACAAATGAACAGGATGAAATGACTTGGACTATGAGTAGCTTCAACTGATGAATGAATACTTTTCAGGAAACAAATTTAACATCATCATGGCTCCAGGCAATAAGCTAATTTGGTAGAATCACACACAAAAAAAATGCTTAAGTCTATGTAGGTCTGCTGCTGCTATTAATTCCATTCGAATGAAATTGTCATATGAAGTGCATGTCTCTCACTGAGTAGTTTTGAAAGGAACTGAATATTACTATAACATGTACCATTCACCCAAAATAAGATACCCAGATAACTTCATTTAAAATTAATTCTCAGTCAGAAAATTTTACTTTCACATACAACACATTGAATTCATTTGTTTACTTTTTCCAGCTGACCCAAGAGTGTAGCACGAACGATTACGACACTCCAGATGAGGAGGTCACTCTGAGCAGGAAAAGACGCTCCATTTTCCAGCCGGTTCAGGAGTCCACCCGTGCCAAGAAGTTAGACACTTTGGTGGAGCAGATTGACTTCAAGGACATGACAACCGTGATGGAGGCGGAGCTAACTTGCCTGGAACGTCTGGCGGCAAAGATGGTGGGAGTGCCCGAGGAGATTTGTGTCTTTGAAAACAAACTCTCTCAGGGAGGGAACACACGCTGCTGGACAGGAACAGCTCTGGGAGAGTAAGTCTACATAGTGTTAACCTAGCCACCTGGCGTTTCTTGACACACACACAAATCTTTCCACACTAAATTATAGTAATTTGTTTAGTGTAAAAAGAGAGACTTGTCGCATTAACACCTCAGGGCTTCTAAACGATAATGCATTTATCCAAACCTCAACCTTGTTCTTCCCATGAGTCTGAATCTCGTACCATTAAAGAAAAGCTGATTAAAACGAATTAACGCTTCCCAAGATTTGCAAAACATCCGAATAGTTTGCAAATTGAGTAAAAGTTAAAGCCTTGACCAGAAACGACCGCATAAAGTGAGAGTATGGGTTTGGTGAGTCGACATGGCAACTAAGTCTCCATCCATACCACCTGCTTGCCTAGCTGTAACAACCACAGCCACAGCAGTGGCAGTAATTGAGTTTAGGGGACCACCGAGAATGAAGAGAGTAAAATGTGACAGGAGAGAGGAGGGAGGGAAACTAGGTCACACAATCACGCATGTGTGTATGTGTGTGTGTGTGTGTGTGTATGTAAAGATCAAAATAGTAAGGTAGCTATTTCTTTTCAAATGATGTAACAGTTAAATAATATTATTTCTTGAGCAGCTTAACATACATACCTATAATATAGTCACAAGCTCACAATCCCTTTTCCCTTACTGTAGGTACCACCTGCCCCAAGTTGGAATACTCAAGCAGAACCAGAAGGACAACCCAGTGTATGCAAAGCTACCTCTGGACACAGACAGCGTCCTGTACTCATCCCTCATTCAAGATATCCGAACATTCAGCACTAACCTTGAGAGGACCGTAGTCTTCAGGGACCGTTGCCAGGAGAGCGATGACGAGGACTGCAACCGGGTCCTGTACAACCAGTGCTTCGAGAAACCCATCGAGGAATTTCAGTCGGGAAGTGGTTCGGGTTCGGGGTCTGGTTCCGGTTCAGGTTTCTGGGAGGGCGAACCTGGCATTATAGACATAGAAACCCCCAATATAATCATAGAGCCAGAACTAATCATAGAGCCTGATAGACCAGAGAGCACGCACGAACCGACTGAAAAAACGGTGACATCTGAACCAACTGAAGATCCGTTCACCGTTAGCACTATGATAATTGACAGCGGAAGAGCCACTACCGATACTCCTACTGAAGGCACACCCACTGCCCAGTCCACAGATGCAACCACAGTGAAGATTACAGAAGCTAGTACCACAGAAGGGACCACTAGAAAGCCCTATATTGTGAACAATCAGCTTGGAGGGTTCTCCCCTTTTCCACAAAGAAAGAGAAGCTCATTAAGAGTAGAGGTTGAAGGTTCATTAGCAACCAGACAAGCACGACAGACCAATAATCCAACTGAAGAAGTTACTATAACAACTACGACAAAAACAAAAATAACAACACAACAACAACTACTGCTAGACAATCACATTAACCTACCAATACTTGACCAACAAACAACACAACCAGAATCCAGGAACCCAACAACTCAAAACTCCAATGATCTCGAAGGAGATTCGAATCCAAGTGGAGAGGTCTCCAATGTGAACGACCCAGATCCCCAGAAGCCTCAGCCTACAGAAAGCAGGGAGAACCTTCAACCTACAGAAAGCAGGGAGAACCTTCAACCTACAGAAAGCAGGGAGAACCTTCAACCTACAGAGAACCTAAACATCAAACTGCCTCAAAGAGCCCAAACTCAAGAGAATAATGACCTTCATGTTGTTGTCTCCAGTTCAGCATCGCTGTACGCCACACACCTGGTCTTCATCGCCTTAGCAACAGTCATCACCCATATCTTCCAACTGTAAACCCCACAGAATGCTAGCTGATAATCATAGCAACACTCTGTATCACTATTTTCTATAGCAAAATCCAAAACCCAACTCTCCAGATTATTTAGTCCGACTTTTTAACATTCATCAAACAAATAAATCCAATGCATCCAGGTATATGCTATGAAGTTGTTTTGTTATCATTTTCCTTTTTATTCATAGTTGTGTTTGTTTTGTTCGTTCCATCTTCTTATTCCATTTATTTGTAGAACTTAAAAGTATACTCTCTCTCTCTCTCATTCCCACCACTTCCATTGAGCACTGGTATGAGTATTATAATTATAAGTGACTTTTAATAATAAAATTGAAAAAAAAAATTAAAATAATATATTGATGATAAAGTTTTAGTCAGAGCTGCAGTACGCTTGGAATAAGAGAGCCTCCTCTTCTGAGGATTGACGATGAAGCCGTACAGTAGGGGAAGTGGCCGGCAGAAAGAGGGTGACTCCTTTCCTGATATCTTCCCGTTTGTCACCACAAATCAATTCCAGAGTGCCAGAGATCACCAGCAAGATACTCGGGCCTGTGTGTGTGTGTGTGTGTGTGTGTGTGTGTGTGTGTGTGCGTAAGTGAATGATAAATCATCAATTCAATTGAGGTCATGTTAATTGGACCTACACTAATTAGCTTTACTCCTCTGCAGGTTAACCAGCTGATGAAGTCACAGCTACTGACAAGCCATTCAAAACTATTGAGTCTAAGTGGTTTGAAAATTAAAGTGTGGCAAAGCTCTACTAGAGCTTGGGAAACTAACCAATTCCAGTAACATTTTCAAAAGCATGCAGCAATCTGCATCATGAACTGATAACAACATTCAGGAAAGAAGAAACATGTTTACAAAACTATCTAGCATAACTTAACCCACCATGAAATCCTTTTTTACAATTTTACAATACGAACAAGTCGAGGAGCATATGACTAAACCAGTGGTCACGCAACTAACTGCCGCTTCTCAACCCCATTTCTTTCTTTTTTTCTTTTAGTATCTTCCTTCCCATCTGTATTAATTCAACTAAGACGACTTTCAAAAGTACGTAATCAAAAATCAAAACTTGTTCTCACTAGTGAGCCCAACATCTTTCATTAGCTGTCAGGACAACCATAGCTTCATATGCAGGTAGCTAGCAGTTCATAAAACAGATGGCTAATGTGTTCCAAATAACATTAGCCTGCCAACACCAATTAAAGCCAATTGTCTAAATGCAATCAGCGACTCTACAAGTGCAAACATCTTGTGGTGTTGGGTAATAGTACATCCTTTGGGTGACCCGGTCAACTTGGACCACAACTAAAATTTTCCCTCAAAGTACTAATTATATAAAAATTTGTTTTTCTTTTTGTCTTAGTGACATAACTATCTCAAATACAACATCTCTGCGTCATAACGACTACTACGTTTGTTTGAAAGTGCATTAATTAATGTTGACATTTATTCACTTTTCTATGAAAACTCACTACACATAACTCTACGGTGATCACGGCCTGCACTTTAAATAGAGGATGCAAACCCAATAAACCATTTTTAAGGACCAGATACTAAACGTACACATGCGCACACAGATACGTATATACAACTTTGCTAATACAAATAGTAACATCCAGACATACACACACACAAACACACACAACACACGCACACACACACACACACACACACACACCGTGCTATGCTTCTTGTGCTAATACAACATTCACCAAATCTGACAGATACATTAACTAAAACCCTCCACCCACCTCCAACCGGAGTCAAACTGACTTCCTCTGTGCCTTTAGGGATGCTGATCCTATTCACCGCAAACTCAGGAGTGGGAGGGTCGTAGACCTGCACGCAGGAGTCCAGTGGGTGTGGTCTGGCAGGAAACTTGTTCCGAGAGGGTGTGTCCATATTGTACGTCAGCATTTGGCAAAGGGTCTCTTTGTCTTTGTGCTTGATGGTTAGTCCCGCTCGAACAACATTATCACTGCACGCCATGCACTCGACCACATCTGACAAAAACAAGAAAACAAATAATGAAGAAAGAGAGCAGGAGAGGGAAACTGATTAATCTAAACCAAGTGGTAGAGAATAACAAGAATGGGTTTAAATACTGTATTCCTGATAAGCAAGTGGATTAAGCACCACTGCGTGTTGGGGACTTGCTAGTAAAGACATGTACTGGATACCACCAAAAAAAAAAAAAAAAAAAAAATGAAATCTTAACGAAAAAAATTGACATTATGTCTGTGTGCTCTAATACTTTGAACAATTCAGCTTAGCCAAGAAAAAAAAAATGAATGAAAGAATGTCTTAACTCAATTGTTGGAAAACTGTCCTTTAAAAAAAAAAAGAGAGAATCAAAGAAACTAATAGCACACCAGCCAGACTGAAGTCTACCAACACTCAGTTCAGTCCATTAGCTGAGGAATGAAGTGGCGTTGGGAATGTGAGGATGACATTAGCTCACTAACAGAGCTTCACACCAGCTAAACATTTACAGTATCCCATTACAACCAAGTGCTAAATAGAAGTCCACCTTAGCAACAATAGGAACCATAGCAACTATTCTTGTTTGGTAAACACTCTACTGTTGCCAGAAATAATAATTGTCTCGTAATTATTTTAACTGTCAACAAGATCCAATCAACAAAAGATGAAGATTAAAATAAATAATAATAATTTTTTTTTTAACCGCTTGATAACATCAAAGCTGTAATCTTATATTGGGTCTAGACTCCTGCAAATAAGAGGACCCCATAATCTAGTAAATTGTCCACACCAATAACATAAAACAACCACCACACCTGCTGCTATCAATCCTCCTGTCCTGTATTCATTACCCACTAACACACTAACACTAATCTATCAAGAAAATTATGGCCAAAAGATATCATTGGGGCAAGAGTTAATCCCATTTGAAGTTCTAGTTCATTGAGGCCACTGCTGAGCCAGCCCTTTCACTCGGCTGGCATGACAATGCAAAATATTAATAATTTTCTAGTCGCCAAGGTTTTGTCCTTCAGGAATCTTGTTTCCTGTTTACTCAAAGCCTCTGCTCATCACGAGGCATGCGAAATAGGATTATGGCAAAGGTAATAAGTGATTTTGATATAAATATCAAGTTGATAACCTCTACACCATATTTATATTTAAAAAATTCTATATGTAAAGTAGAAAGAAAGTAATTGGACAGTTAAGACCAGTGTAGACACTTGTCAACATCTCGTATATAATTCATTCCTTTAAACAGGGGATAATATGTAAGGGAGCATTGGCTGATTGCACTTGATTGAGATAACCTGGTAATTGTAAGGAAAGCTTGATTAATATTCCAGGGTCAGGATGAAACAACTACTTCAATAGTACATGCAACCATCAGTAATATTGCTATCCTGATGCTTCAGTATGCTACATACTGAAATGGCTAGACACCTCATGTGTCGTATCTCCGCCATGTTATGACAGACACTTGATGTGAAAGTGAGGTATTGAAATTTGTAATTGAATCTCACCAAGTGCACTAGTGACTGCCAATAATGTGTAACCCGTTTACCAATAACACATTGTACGAAATAAAAATCTTTTTTTTTTCCTACTCGGCCACATCAACTAAACCAGTCATGGCCATCGGCACCTAACAATTAAGTAATTACATACAAGTTTGCTTAAACGACAACCAAAAAATCAAAAATGAAATAAAACAAACCATTGAGTTAATTCCTAACTGCATTAGTTCATAGGATGAAGCGCGGGTAATCAGTCAGGATTTGATGACGAAGACTGGCTTCTTGGAGGTCCTCTCCCAGAGTAATGCCTTCCCATATACACAATAGTATTAGGAACAGGATGAGAATGAGGTAACCCACAAGACAGTCAAAGGCCAACAAAACTGAGGTTGAAGGAACAGCAGTTAGTGGCTCCCTGTGCCAAAAAAGTAAGAGACCACTCCTAGGAGTTTAGCTTGAACTAACGAAAACATTTGGAGGCTGAAGGTTAATTTATTGCTGGTAGTCATAGAAGCCTTATAGGAGCCTAACCCTCATTAGTAAACAGCTGGCCATAGGTAGGGTAAACATTAAACAGCTGGTTCTATTCCAAGCTGGATTCAACCCTCAGTCAGACCAAATCCAAATCTCCTCTGGCTTCAGCAAGAGATGGGATGAAGTGAAGGGAGGACTCAACTAGTAGTGGAGTGTGGAAGGAGAGAAGCGGTGGAGGTTGCTGTGAAACACAGAGTGCAGACTGGCACACTCTGCCAGGTTCAACTGCCTTTCAATGATGAAGTGACTTAGAGACCAACTGAAGTGCACTATCTGGAATCACTCATTCTACTCGTTGTGTATAATTGGGAAATCCAATTTAAGAGTTCTTGACTTATTTGGTCACACAAACGATTAATTAGTAGTAAATATCAAACAATTACGAGTACTCACACCACTTGAAAAATAAATCACTTCCTTATTAAATATAAAGGAGATTAAAGACTTCACGAAACTATGAAGTCACTTCAAGTACCACAAATGAGAGAAAGAGCAAAGGAAGACAGATGGGAACATGCACAAAGGAGATGAGTACAGTTAAAGATATGTGCGTCATCAAGCACTTTGTGTCCCACACGCTGATGATCAAGCACCAGCTGGTTCTGTGGGTACTTCCTAATGAAAGATTTGAGTACTTTGTCCTGGTCAACATTTCTAGTGGTGCAAGAACTCCACCTGCTTGGATCACATAACACAAAGAAGATAACGCATGAAAGTGGTCACACCAGACAACACTCTGTTAGCTGCTCAGTCAGTTCATGGTCATTTCCAAGGAGACGTCATGACATGGCCAGACTCAAGTGCGAAATAATTCAATGTAGACGAGAGTATAAATATAAATCGATCATATATAGACCTCCACTTAGAGGAATCTTCATGCTACTTTTGAACCACTCCTCAACTTCTCTTGAAATGCTACCTCCACGACTTCGTTCTTGCAATGCACCATTGTACCCTTTTACTCCTAACTTCTCAACTTGTTAAGTGAGCTGGCCTGTGCTGTATCAGCCACCCAAACAAACAGATTCTTCTCCACCTTGTCTTTCTTCATCCTTGCTGCATGACCCAACCATCGTAACCTCCCTCTTATCTGGTACCTAGTCCTCCAATAGACTCCTTCAACATGAACTTCCTCCATCATGCTCACTACTGACGTGTCCTGCACCACCGCACTGCCACTATTCCGTGAATGCCTTCAGACGTCAATGAAAGACATCCTTATCACTCTACCATCCGGGTTCCACTTATATTTGTACCCTGATTGATTCAAACCGTCCAATCAGATTGCTCAATTCACAGTGAATATATTTCATACCCACCTCCTAGGAAGTGATATTTTTTTAGCCCAAGCTATAGCCCCTGAGCGTGTATCAACCAAAAATAATTATCAAAAAATTAGTTATGTATTCCTTATTGCCTAGAGCCAAGGTACAAGTGTCAGTTGCACCATCTCCGTCCGGTCAGGACAAGATTAACACTATCCTTGGACTTTTAGCCCTCTGTCGTCGTGTAAATCCCATACCAACCTCCGTCCACCTCATGATGTAACCTAGACATCTGTACATCAATTGTTGCTGAGCACAGCAGAGTCTAGTAATCTCCTTTGCTTTAATTATCTATACGTACTCATACAGACCAAAATAAGGCCCAACACAATCTATTTGAAATATATTGCTTCACAAATAATATTCAGACATTCCTAACACGCACCAGAAACTTGTTTATCTAAATATAGTAACTTCAGTTCTCCAAACACGTTGAGATCGAGAGGTGTTCGGATAACTGAAATGCTCAGATAACTGAACACCATAGAAAATGTATTATAAAATACTAATGAAGGGGCGTGGTCAAGCCATTCTTTGTGTTTCTATTAGATTTTGGGTGTTCAGTTAACTGAAGTATTCGGATAATTGAAGTTCTACTGTACGTGTTTCTAGGACTCAGTCAATCCCACAGCACTATTTGACAAGCCACGCCCATAACATGCTTAACTAATGATCTCTACCATAGCTTACCTTGAGATGGAGATTCAAGAAAAAATTACTGGTATACATCTACCACAATATGGGTTCAGTGCTCACCCGCAACTCCAGCTCATTACAGGTCAGAGGTTAAGTCACGGCTGGGAATCAGGAAATTGGTGGGTCAAAGATCAGCATGTGTGAAGCATGTCAGGTCAAAGGTTAGAGTGGGTAAAGGTGTCCGGTCACAGGACAGAGCCCCATTAGAATAATCCCATGTGACTAGGAGTCCAAAAACCCTCAGGGACTATCCAATGGACAGGCAGCTGGAGATGAGGATTTAAATACTCCTAACTAGGCTACAATTTATTGACATGCCACAGCCTGACAGGCACACTGCAGTGACCCATAGAGTTTTAATATTATTTACATTGCAATAAGTACACTGTATCACCTGACGGCAGACACTGAAATAGACCAGTGTATAAAAAGAAAATCTAATATTACTAACATCAAATATAGCTATCAGGATAAGAGGAGTACCTCACCTTCATATATAGCCTGAAGGTAGACAACACAGAGGGAGGGAGGGAGGGAGTTTAATACTTTAATTTATTTAAGTATGGAGTGTTTGTGATGATCGTGGCTCCGAGCTTGTCCTAATGTCTCGGACTGACAGACATTCCTACATCCATTACCTATCAAAAACTGCCACGAGGTGCAACCCACTTCCCAGAATTGGACAGAACTAATTACATTGTTATTAGTTATCGCTCCCAATTATAGTTTCACAACAACTGTCTTATATTGTTCACTTTGTCCATATGCACTTCAGACACTAACCAGAGCGAGGTGTAAACATGAGCATCCCATAAATAAAGTTGGACTGACTGTAGTAATATTTAAATAAGAGCAGAGGATTAAAAAATATCAAAGAGTAATTGCTAGTAAAACCCAACACTATCCCATTGCTGGATGAATCAGTTCAAAATACAATGAAAGTGTAGTTACTAAGCAACACGGAAGTTAGGAAGCAATGTTACATCATAGGGATTCACTCCATTGGAGATGCTACAGTGCATTTCACTTAAAGAGTAGAATTTTGAAACACAAAAAACCCGCTACTTCTATTCAACCACTGAGCTCATACATGCCACTATAATCCTGTCCTAGCTGATTTCAAGCTCTACTGACCAAATTGAACCATCAGAAGGTATAGAATTGCGCAACCGCCATTGACTTAGTACATTTTTCGCCATTGTATTTTGACGTCACCGATTTACCCTGTTCGTCATGGCACATAACTTAGCAGTTGGCCTCACCTATGCGACAGCTTCCACTAGGGATTTCCCCCCGTACCTACAACCACAATTATACAACCACAAGTAAATTTATGACTGCATGCAAACGCGCTACTTTACAACTGCAAGTGCACCAATTTTCAACGTTTACATGTACTAGGCAGCCAAAAACCAGGCTATATAAGGACTTTATTTTTCCAATTTTACAGTCAGAACTGTATGAATAACTAGATATTATCACTGCAAACTGCGGCCTGCTCTATAATCCTACCATTCCTACTACTACTAAGGTACACACTATACTTTGTAACTGGCCTTTCTCATATTCAAACACTCGTTGTTTGCTTTCGCTGTCAATCTAATACTTCTTGTAAATCTTCCATATTAATGCAATGTCTTAAATGAACTGCATCGTTTCATCCCACCCTTCTCAAGGAGCAAAAGATTATAAAGATAAGCCGATGGCAATCCTTCACCACAAACGGTCAGCAAGGAAGCCCAAGTACATAAATACTATACAGAATCTGGCCCTCGTTTATTCGTCTCAGACCATTCAAATGATAAAGTATAATCTGATAAAGTATAATCTGATAAAGTATAATCTGGTAAAGTATAATCTGGTAAAGTATCGTCCACCGTTCCTGCACTGCAATGAACAGCTCAAGTCCATTGGCTAATTAAATTTCCTCTCTGATTATATTGGGCAATGTATGCTTCAATCCATAGAAAAGCTCTTTCCTATTTAAACCGTAGGCATAAATATGACTAAAAACAAAAGTACATTCCTTAAAATTTTTAATCTTATATTACTGATGGATTTACCATTTGATTTATTGATGTTCAGTTCATGTAATCTTTAGAGACCACAAAATTACACACCAGCAAGTACCCACCATACCATGGCACTTAAATTTGTTCTCCTGCTTCCTCTAAAATTTGTATTCCTTCAGGAAAAAAACGAAGTGGCTACTAAGTGCCATATACCATGGCACTTGTATTTCTACTTCATCTATAATTCCTCCTGTAGATAAACTCTTCTGTAACAAGTTGAATGATGATTTTACGACTTTTACCCTTTCACCTTTTATGTTGTTGTTTTTTCTAACTTAAAAAACTCTTTTATCCTATTGATGAACTAAATAATTTTTACTAAGAAATAGTGTTGCTGTATTTTGACTTAGCAGGAAAAAATCATCTATACTGACAGGAGGGAGGAGAGGCTGGACATGCTGGCTGAACACCATTGAAACAGAGTGATGCAGCTGACACCTTGAACAAATTGTGGGTATAGATAGTGTATAAAACAAGTTTTAAGACCATAATATGTATGCTTATTTACTGATCTGTGCAGTTTGAACTGTTGATGTAGTAAAGGAGAAGGCAGTGTTACATTTTCTGACATTTTCCCTGAAATTCCTAGCGTCATCATTAGCCAATTTTTTTTTCTTCATTTTGACAGCAGTTTAGTGCCTGCTTAGGATATCACAATGTACAATCAACCTGTGTGTGTTAGAATTCTTATTCATCTTCTTCTCTGGCTTTCCCTGTTCCTCTCTAATTTTTACATT
>WLWI01002363.1_pt1 | contig 16279 bp, 16 predicted proteins | sample 6701501 | NCBI WGS metagenome assembly WLWI01 (sample SAMN12718690, study PRJNA515312) | sponge metagenome | isolation source: marine sponge | host: Mycale hentscheli | place: New Zealand: South Island, Marlborough, Capsize Point | collected 2014-11-01
TAATCGTCAACTACAACAAAAAAAAACACAGTCTTCCTTTATATCTCCACTCTCCTCCTTCTCCCCCCCCCCCCCCCCCCCCCCCCCCCCCTCAACTGGCAGAGGGATAGAGTCCCATGAGGAATAACTGTCTACATGCCCACTCACATACCTACATACTCCACAACCACAAAGGGACATACATGGCAACGTATTCCACAAAAATGATCTACTCACAAAACTTGCAACCTAAGTAGGAATAGAACGGCGATGTCTTGATTGGTTTGGGTGGGTGTGGCAACACACATACATACACACACACGGCACATGCATTCACGTTAACATGCACACGTGCCTGTCGACAAGTACACTCTCACTATGCCTCCCAATCCTTCCTCTTGTGAGATATGAAAACGGAGTCCCCCACAACTACTTTCCCATGTGAACATGAAAAGCCTCCACAACACAGTGACCACCTTTGACAAACTTCCCCAAATTTACACCATACTGCCACTGGCTTACTAAACTAGTAAAACATCATAACACAGTCAGTTTGGCCTGCACACACACACACACACACACACACACACCTCAACAAAAGTTAGACTAACCTGTATTGCAACAAACTGTTGCTATGCATAAGCACACACATATTAATACACCAACACACATACACAATCTGCTAATGGGAACAATATCCCTAACTAATAACATGTTTATACACCAAAAGTGTCATTTGTAAGTAGCTTTATGACACCTGTGTTTGTCTGTCTGTAGCCAGTGGGAATAGAAAAAATATTATTGTCCAATATGTCTCTCATGGCATTATCCCAGCTAGACCTGCACCATAGACTGGCACGCACACACACACACACACACACACACACACACACACACACACACACACACACACACACACACACACCAGAGGGAAGTGGTTGGTGCTATTTGATTGACAAGTCCTACAAAGGACAGTTGGCCCTTAACAAAACTCTTGTACCAAGTCTACTACTACATCCTGCGAAACTAACTACTACAAACCTTTTATAGTCACATGCAAATAAGACCAAAGAGAACTGCCTCATAAGGAAATGAGGAGAAAGAGAGAGAGGTTGAGTCTTAGCAACACTTTTTAAAGCAACATCAGTCGGTACTGAAACTAATAAATGTTACCTAATATGAGCCACGTACCAAACCTCACACTCGGGACAGAAATATAATATACTGAAAATTAATACAGCCAAGTAGTAATGAATACGTGACAAACATGGGCAATACGTTATTCTCACAAAATGTAACTAAGTAAGTGAAAGCAACTCACTAGCGACAGCATACAGTTACGCCCGGCACTGTAGGCAACCACAAAGCCATTATCATGTAAATTAAACAGGAAGTAACCATTAATGCTGAAGGTCACGGGTATATTGGATAAAGTCTAGGCTACTTTGAACCCACAGAATATCAAAACTGACAACACATTTCTAACATTTCATGGTACATGTAGCTAGGCAGCCCTGCTAATGCTAAGACTTAACTGAATGTCTTCAAAAAACAACAACAACATCAATAAGAATGAAACACTAAGTGTGAAATGACAATTGCTTGATGTTTACTGAAGAGCTGTCATCATAAATACAACTCACACAATGCCAAGGAATTAGGTGTCAAATAAAACACACATACTGTACACACACACACACTAACTTATTTATTTAATGCACACCACAATTACATACATGACTGCCCACATATGCTATAAACACACACGTAAACCCAGTGGCAAGCCCACGCCACCACAGTATTATGTTCAGCACACCACAACTGGAGAGAGCAGACCACCACTGACAGCATCAGCCCATGAATTCACTAATGAGACAGGATTCATAGAGCATGCTCTCACCTAATAAGTATTTGTTAGTTCCCCCAACTACTGACCACAGGCCAGTCGCTGGCAGACAAACCTGATATACATAGCTTCAGTCCGCAGGCAGGCAGAGTGAATGTATGTGTGTGAGGTGGAGGTTAAGGGAAATAAAGTGTAAGGTCCATGCCACACCCACATGCCATTGAAAACAGGGAACACTAGCTCATTAATAATATTCATTGTTACCATAAAAAAAAAATAGAGAAGCCCCCCCCCCCATGAAACTATCCATGAGCTGTGTCAGCAAGAACTGGTGTGTTGGCAGAAGTTGTGAATATGGTTGTTTTGCTGACACAACTTTTACACATCAACCATAGTTCTTTCTACATGAAAGACGTGCACCCAATAAAAGTGCTAGCATATGGAATTGCACAATCTCTTCACACACCACTACAGCACACACATGCCTACCACACACACTAAAACCTCTTTCTGTCTTTATAGGACTGAATACCCACTATTCAAACTACACACAAAGGCAACAATCCTCCGCTGCACATCACTACAATGACAAATTTTGCGTGGTACCACCTTTAAATTCTATTACACATGATACACATGCACAAAAAAAAAACACTTAATGATTTTCTCTTCTCCGAAAAATATCTCATGAAAATATGCTTCCTGAGAACCTGGGATACTAGACCAACCAAAGCTAAAAGCTTGAAATGCCAGAACATTCCACTTTGATGCACTCGATCACACACCAAGTCGTCCCTCACAGGCTAACCGGCCAGGCAACACGGCTCCAAAACTAATTGCTAAATGAGCCTTGGAATGCAAGCAGATGTAAGAGAAGGGCGTGTCAGGAGAGAACATGTAGTGGCTTACATTGAACTATTTCAAACACATTCTTTCCTCCACTAATTAAGCTGCTGTGGCTGGAAGTGGAGTATAAGGAGTGTCTAAATAAAAACTAAATAGTGAGACCGACTGCCAACATAAAACTAACTCGTTTAAGATTTGAATAATCTGTTTTAAGGTATTGAAAGGCTGTCAGATTATTCAGTGGCAAGCTGGCAGAGGGAAGTGCACCAGAGAGGTGCAAACTAAGGCAAACAGAGTTTGTGGTATCTCTGGAAGAGCAACAAGTGTGAACTGTTGGCACCACATCACACCACTTGTGAGGCCTGCCTGCCACACAGGGCTCAAGGAAACTGGAGCAGGCAGATCAACTCTCTTGGGTCACAACCTGCCACACAACCACCAACTCTGATTTTGTAAATGACCCAAGGATGATTCCTGAGTCCTGAGACAATTATGAAACCAAGAGAATGCAAGCTTTCCCTTATAAGGGAGGAACCGAGATGGTTGATCGGTGAAAAATAAAATTTAACAGCCTCCCTAACACGGTGGACTAACAAAGAAGAAAAACATGCACAAATACCTCATCTCTCCTATTCTCTTTTTCATCCACATGGCCATTCATGGACTAAGTCAAGAGTATCAAACTTCACACTCCCATTCAAACCCACTGGACTCTGTCACATTTACTACGCACACCAAACAAAGCCCTGCCCACTCCACCACCACATGCATATCATAAGGAATTGTCCTCACAACCACACTGGCTAACACACTAGATAAAAACAATAACAACAACAACAACAACAACAACCCAGGCTGGCATGCAGTCACCATACATACTGCTGTAATGTGGCTCACCTGAGCAGGTATCTCCAGTCTTGTCAGCAGGACAATCACACTTGCCTGTGGTAGTATCACACTCTCCAGAGTTGCAGTTAGGGCACGTGCGGACTTTGATATCTACATGATACAGAGATGCACAGTTTGACAGGCAATATCAATGAATGTATTAGTAAATTTAAACATGATACAATAATGAAGCAAAGATTATATCAACACTAGCTATCATCCTTACTACATGTAGGGTTAGTGCCATTCCAGCCATCTAGGGTGCATATTCTGGACGTCAATCCAACAAGCTCGTAACCTGAAAGACACTCGAAACTGGCTGTTGCACCGTAAGTTGTCAGTCCAGACTGAAGCTTGAACTCTCCATTCTGTGGGTTGAAGAGGCCAGTCATCTTGCAGTCGTGCACTGAAAAGTGTGAAATTTTACCAATGAAATGGACTCAAAGTACTTTCACAAGTTAAACACATGAACTGGGTCTTACGTTCACATGTAATATCACTTCCTGTCCAGCCAGACTGTGCACATGTTCTGGTACCAGCCTCAGATAAGATGTAGCCATTTACAGCATCACAAGAGTAAGTAGCTACACTTCCCACCACCTGGGCACTGCTGTAGACCACACCTCCATTAGGAACATCCAGAGTGACACAACCTGTAGAAGACAATACAAGACACACCCTCTTTATCAAATGGAACAAGAGACACAAAAATGGAATACCAGAGACACACCTCCTTTATCCAATGTAGCAATATCAATTCTACTTAGCACACACTTGTCAGCATCACTCACTTCTCCTAACTCACCGCAGTCGAATGTTTCTGTATTGGCCACTAGAGGAGAAGGACAATATTGAACACAGATATCATCCAAGTAGTAGGCACAACACTGGTCAGTCGGCTGTGAATTACCAACACATCTAGCACTGCCACTGGTGCAGCCTATACAACCTACAATACACAGAAGGCACAGAAATATCTCAGATTAATAGCTAAATGAACACTCAAATAACAAGATGTCCATACTATGCAAGCCTAGTAAATATAATACTTCACTATTGGTATATCTAACAATCCCCACACGTGGAATGAGCACAGTTACCTGGACACTCAATAGAAATGTATGCTATAGATACTTACCAACACATCTTGAATCTGGATCCCCCAAACCAAGGGCAAAATCAGAGCACACTGCACAATTTGTCCGAAATGGTACAGTAAAATTTACGTCGACATTATCCACTAGGGTATTACCACTACCGGTATCACCACTAACTCTTGCAGTATTTTGAGCTGAAATTTGAGTTGCAGCAGGATCTGGTGTTGGGTAGAAAGAAAACTCAGCATTCGGGTTATGGGGATCTAGTATACAATCCACTGCTATTTGGGCCTTGATATTTACATTAGGGGCAGTTTGTCTTTGGTACTCCACTAGGATGCCCACACTAGAGGCAGTGCCTCTTATCAATCCTGAATTAAGACACGTCACTTTAGATCGAACTATCCTCAGAAATGGCGGACTGCTACCATCACCAGTGATGAATAAAGAAGGAAGAAGTCCTGTAACAGAAAACTGGTTGTAATTACCCAAAATAGGGTCATTATCCGTTAGGACGGTACAATTTCCAAACGTTAGGCTGACTGTGGATGCCCGAGGAGTAGGGTGTAATTGTTGGGCGAGGACCGACGGAACGAACAAAGTAAATGCCCAATATATCCCGAAACGCATTTTCTCTGAAAAAGTAGCAACTCTTCGACCTTAGCTACCCAACAACAACTCTAGCGACACCACCACTCACCTGCACACGTACACACACGACAATCACTTTTCCTTTGAAACCACGAATTTCACAGACAATATTTAATAAAACGCGCTGCGCTACTAGAGTAAGCACGCGCGATATACAAACGACCGGCTGACCCTCTCATCTTTAATTTGACCTGAGTGCAGCCGATCTAATGAACTTCGAATCTTTGGCTGATCATCGCTGCGGGGGCTGGATAATGTAAAATCGGGTATATGTTAAACTAGTGGTGTGCTTGAGCACAAATGGCGAGCGAGCCTTAAACTACACTATTGTTAAATGATTGATTTTAACAACTAACACTCAAGCTACTAAAATGAAGTAGAGTTTTTTTAATTAAGTATATGCGGTAAAGGGGTTTCAATGCCATAGTAACCGTAGTCTCGCACGCCAGACCCTTTACCAACAGCTAGGGAAGGAAAGGGGTCTGGTGTCATTGCATACAAAGATTCGTCCCTTGCACCAGAATCTTTGGTGCAACCATAGGTTCCAACTGTCAGAATCAGAGCCTCAGCCAGGGCAGCCACCTGCTACATACGAATTCCCCACAGGCCTATTGACTGTAGGAATTTCCCACCAAATGTAATAGATTGTCTGCTGATAATTGATTATGTAACAAGTTGGTTGCCTCTGGCAGTCTGGGTAGCTGTAGCTATAAATTGGTGGCAACTGTAATTACTGTACTGCATACTGTAACTTGCATAGCAACTGACATGCCGCTGCAATCAGGCATGCATGCCATGTGCAGCTGAGTAGGCACATAGCCTGCAGTTCTGAGCTTCTTTCTTCTTGCCTGCTTTTTTGAGTGTTCAACTTCATGGCTGAGTCTGAGTCTACTCCACCCCCTGCTAAGAAAATCAAGAAAGTTAGACCTGCTCATTTTGATCCCTCCTGGTCACAGCTATTCAAAGGAATTGGAAAAAGCATAAAGGGTATATAGCTGTGACTAGGCTTCACTGTAATCAACTTAATAATCATATTATTATTACAGGTGACACATTTGCCCACTGCTCACTTTGCTGTTCAGATTTTGGTGTCTCTCATGGTGGTAAGCATGATGTATATGTTCACGTCAATGGTAAGCGCCACAAGGAGGCAGCAAGTGCAGCTTCTTCAACATGTTCGGTGACATCTTTCTTCAAACCTCAGCATATATCACGTGTTACTGAAGCTGAAGCTAGGTGGGCTTTGTTTACCGCTAAACATAACCTATCATTTCTCACAAGTGATCATGCTACCAAACTGTTCAAAACAATGTTCCCGGATTCTGAAATAGCTAAGGCTTTTTTGCATGTGGTCACACTAAGACGGCAGCCATCATAAAAGAAGCTCTCTCGCCTCACTTTCAGAAAAAGACAGTCACAAACTTGTCTAACCCCTTCTCACTACTAGTAGATGAAAGCAATGATAAAGTAGTCTTGCATCATTTTGGTTAGGCTTTTGGATCCTGAAGTAGGTAATGTTTGTACCCGTTTTTTAAATATGCCGGTTGTCAACATAGGCACAGCTCAGAATATATTCCATGCTCTGAAAGGTTCACTGAATAAACAGGGCCTGGACTTCACAAAAGCTGTTTCCTTCATGTCAGACAGCGAGTGCAACAGCTGGGAAAACGATCTCTTTTGGCAAAAATGGACATCGAGTCCCCGTATCACCTTGTCCCCGTACACCCACAAGACCGGATTCTACAGGCCGTGGAGTGGGAGGGGAAGATCTATGTTGACCCCATGCTTCCGTTTGGACTGAGATCGGCCCCCAAAATTTTTAATGCGGTGGCGGACGCACTCAAATGGTGCCTGGAGCAGGCCGGGATCTGCTTTGTCTCGCACTACTTGGACGATTTCATCATAGTGGCACCCCCCACTCAGAGGAGTGCCAGCTGGCCCTCAATACGCTAGACTCAGTATGCAGGAAGCTGGGGGTACCTATGGCGCCCCACAAGAGGGATGGTCCCACAACCTGCATTACTTTCTTAGGAATCCAGGTCGACACTGTAGCTGGCGAGCTTCGCCTTCCCGAGGAGAAGCTATTACGGTTGAAGACGCTTCTCCAGGAGTGGGAAGAAAAGAAAGTTTGCCGGCGCAAGCAGCTGGAGTCGCTAATTGGACTACTCACCCACGACCTTCCTCCGCAGGCTACTTGATCTTCTCCACGCCACCAACACAAGGTTGGACGGGGAGAGCATATTAGGCTGAATAGGACATGCCGAGCAGACATAGCATAGTGGAAAGAATTCTTGGAGCAGTGGAATGGCAAGGCATTCCTATGCCCACCAGCCAGCCTCCCTACAGTAGAGCTAGTTTCAGATGCGTCTGGATCCTGGGGCTGTGGGGCGTGGCATGGGAACAGCTGGTTCCAAGTTCAGTGGGACAGGAGAGCAGACAAGATTTCTATTGCAGTGAAAGAACTGCTCCCCATAGTTCTCACTTGTGTGATGTGGGGCCACGCCTGGCGCACCCACCAGGTGAGATGCCTGTGTGACAACCAAGTGATAGTTGCAGCCCTCCAGTCCAGATCAAGCAGGGACCCGGGAGTCATGCACCTGCTCAGATGCCTCGTTTTTGCGGAGGCCCAGTTGGGGTGTTTTCTTCAAGGGCAGTACATAAACACCCATGCCAATCATTTAGCTGATGATTTGTCCCGTAACCGTGTGCTATCATTTCTGTCAAAGGTTCCGGAGGCAGAGAAGCACCCCTCACCAGTAGCTCAACAGCTGCTACAGCTCCTCCTCAATCCTCAAGCGGACTGGGTCTCACCGAGCTGGCGCCAACAGTTCAGCGCTATTTTCAGGAAGAACTAGCAACCTCAACTCGCAGGTCATACAAGGCAGCGATGAAAAAATTCTACACATTCTGCACACGGTACACAATCACTACCCCATTTCCTATCACAAAAATGCTACTCTGCTCCTTCGCAGTCTACCTGGCCAAGCTGGGCCTTGCCCCACAGACAATCAAGGAATATCTGTCGGCAGTGCGCAACACACAGCTCTCCCTGGGGCTCCCCGATCCAAGAGAACAATCGTCCCTGCCAGTGCTGAAGAGAATCCAGGCAGGAATCCAACGCATAAGAGCCGATAAAGGTCCACCATCCGTGACCATGTAGCCGTGAACAATAGGGACAGACCAACGCTGGTGAGGATGCACCTCAAGAGGTCGAAGTGCTACCAATTTGGGACAGGGGCGGACTTTATTTTGGGGAAAACTGGCCTTCCTCTTTGCCCGGTGACAGCTATCCTCAAGTATACGGGAGTAAGGGGCTCCTCTTCAGGCCCATTCTTTCGTAACGCAGAGTTGAAGCCAGTCACGAAGGCGTGGTTCGTGGAACAGATCCGGGAAATTGTATTAGGAATTGGTCTCCCATCGGAGCAGTATGCTGGGCACAGCTTTAGGATTGGGGCTGCAATGACAGCTGCGATGGCCGGGGTGGAGGATTCCACTATCCAGACGTTAGGCAGGTGGCACAGCGCTGCTTACCTGCAGTACATACGGTTGCCTAGCAAGAGACTGGCTGGTTTGTCAAAGGTGCTAGCGAGAAGGATAGACACAACAACTGTGTGAAACTGTCATAACCCTTACTCACCATGCATTAATGTTATTCTTGTATACTTATTATATATTTAGCAGACCCTACTCCAAGAGATTACAATTTATTCTAACCCTTGGGGGTTCGGGCAGCACCCTGCGGCCCTCTGGGGGACTCTGGCGATGCAGAGCAATTGGGGGACCAATTGCCACTGACCCGCCAAGTCTCTCACCCCCAAGGGGTGGAGCTTGTGGTCATGAGTAAGGTGGTAAATATTGGGATGTAAATTGGAAAGGCTGAAGGACAATTTCAGGACTTGTTAATTAATACTAGAGAATTTATATATAGAGTGGAGGAAGAGAATACCTTACTTTTGTATAAAAAGAAGAGTTGTGACTGCAGGCATGAAGAATTATTGCCATCAACACTGGAATATTTTGTTTCATAATTTAGATGTACTATGATTTGTTTTATGCTTGTACAGAATAAAATCAAGGATAGCCTGAATAAGTGTGTGAGGTGAATTTGAGTGTTGAAGGCCAACTGGACTCAAAAGTGGTGAAACATCAAAAAGGAAACAAATACATGATCAATTATTTGAAGAGACATTAAATAAAGTAACTAATGATGATAGTGAACTGAACTGTTAAGTTGTTGTTGTTTTTATTTGTGTGTAGTTGTTTTTCATTTTTGGTTGTTTTTCTATTGTCTTTCCTTCTAAAGATAAGATGGGAAATTTCCATCGATAAACAAAATAAGTGTAAGGTTTCAGTTTGCCATCCTACATTATTTATTTTATCAAGTTCTGACCCTTCATAAAAACTAGATTGACACTTTCTAACCTGAAAAAAGCAAAGGAAAAATGTGAAAAAATCCCCGGTGACAACTAAGATTTTTTCACATTTTTCCTTTGCTTTTTTCCAGACCCCTTTAGATGAGAAAGTGTCAATCTATTATTTATTTTGTCCCAAAATACCCACTTCCACAGTTTATTTCCACAACCTGTCTTATCCTGCCATAATGTCTGCAGAATCTGAATAAATTATACAATTTAAAACAACTTCTTAGTATGCTATTATACATACCTAGTGTAAGTCATCATGAGTAGTCACTCCAGGGGCATAGGAAGCTCATTTTGATTGGTCAGGCTGCCATGCAATGCGCATGTTCAATATTTTACTACCATTTTTTAAATTGGTAATGAAAAAAAAATGAATAGCTATTCAGAAAAAAAGCACAAAAGGTAAAATGTATTGCTTCACTGCATCAGCTACTGCTAGGAATAATGTCAGCTATTATTTTCACCTTCATCATGATCTCTTTCTTAGAGCTAATCTCTGCCTGTATAGAAACACTGAAATCAAGGATATAGCTAATACTGATTTTCCTAAGCATGCTGAAATACAGTAGATCAACATCCGAGAAAACTAGTAAGGCATAAAGTACTAGAAACTCTTCACATGAGAGTGAAATCTACATTCATTTCACCTGTTGTATCTTGATTAATTTCTATACATTGCAATAATGTAGTAATGCAAAGGGACCAGCACACAGGAATAACAGGGGAGTAAGAACTACTTCTGTTCTCTAAAATGAATCCCTGACCACAGATTTTATTTCTACTGGACTCCCACTTTAAAAATTCAATAATTGACAGGTGAGACTCCTCATTGATGATACTTTCCAACTTTGTGATAAGTAAAATTGGTCAGGGAATGGCCTGACCGGTTCCTATGCAACCTGCATTACCACTATAGTGCCAACAGGCTGATTACATGACATGGCTGCATGGAAGATGACTGGTCGTGCAAAAATTCACATCGCAATTTTTTGTGTTCAAAACAATGAAAACCATTTTGAAAATATTTTTGGTGGCTCAAAAAAATATTAGCCTCTTAGCTTCTCATTTTGTAAAACACTGACCAGAACTAGCGAAGGGTGGTAAACAATTATCCACCACCACTCTTGTATTTTGATTTTTTTTCCCTACACTGGAGTTTCTAGTGTAGAGTATGGTCAGCAATTTCCATTTTTTTACATACCCGCCCCCATTCCATTATTTCTTGAATAGTAGGGTGTACTGAACTGTCTTCATCACAGATAAATACAACCCATAAACAGAAGAGAGAAAACTTTACCTTTTGGTCCCAGTACCTTTAAAAGGAACATTTTGAGCAACAACACTACAAAATTGAAACCAAACCTGCTCTGTTTTTAATATATCACACACTGCATGCACAGACAACTCACTGATGAATTGATTGAGCTGATCAAAGTTTCTTATTTGCGATCCTTCTAAGAAACCACTATTTTGAACATCTTCACTATCAGCTGAATTCCTGTGCATCTGAGAGCCCATAAGGGAAATAACATGAATAAATTAACTAAAGTGTTCAAATTACAATTAGTACTGCTAACTTAGTACTGAAGGGAAATGTAAGACTATGATGTGCAACTGTTGTTCTGAAATGCTTGTTAATTAATGTAATTAAGTGGAGTTAATAGCAAGAGTTGGGTAAAATCCCATCTGAGACAAGCCCTGATGGGGAATCATGGCAGACTATGTGATCATGGTAGATCAAGTGGTGCTCACACATGTGGTGATACCTGGTCATTAAACTCTTCATAGCTGTTAGGCAAACTCCACAGCTAGTCAGTCAGGTGTAACAGCTAGTTTTCTATTTTTGGTGAAGCAGCTAGTTCAGTTTGCTAAATAATAGATAGATTACGAAATCAAGGGATCTACCGCCCACAGAACCTCGAGGGCCGCAGGCTATACCGTCCCGAGCTTAGCGAGGGCGATACTAGTGGCCCAAGGGGTTCTGACGGGCGGTAGTTCCCGATATTTCGTTGTCTATCTGTCTTAGAATGTAGCAACTATAGCCTTAGTTACAAAATAATTTTTTCCCTCCTTTGTTCTATGTTGACACTCTACGACAAAGACAGTAGGGGCATTACGGAGAGGTGTCCAGTAATTGCAGCAATTCTAAGGAGCCATGGCGCATAGAATATTTTCATGTGTTGTGCACTCGACTCCAGTGAACCGGCAAAAGTGATGGAATTAGAGTCAGGAGAACCCATATCACTACATTTTCAGTGAACTTAGTCAAAAAGAACATTCCAGCCCACCCATCTACATTACCTATTTTTCGCATTTCAGCTCAATTGGTGAGATAAAATTTACAAAACGGCTTTGTTTCTCCTATATCTTCTTTCAACCAGCCACTCTTCCATCTTCTTCAACTCAGTCCTCCTTTATTTAGCTCCTCACAGTCAGCTCTCCAGTCTAGCTCCTCACCGTCAACTTTCAAGTCTAGCCCCTCACAGTCAGTACTCCAGCTTTGCTCTTTACATCCTTCCGTATCCATCACAAGCTGTTCATCAATGTCAGATACTGTTAATACAAACTTTTGCATGGCCTATATACATCTTTCAACATTATTTCATCATCATGTAAAGGTTGACCAAATCTTGATTCAAAAGCTAAGCTAGACTGGAGATTGACTGTTTTGATTAAATAAACGATAATACCATGAATGTAGTACTTTTACATTGCATTTTTTATTGTTCATTACGTTATTGGTTTCTTTCTCACTTTCTCATTTTGGTGGTGATTGTATTAGTTAGAAAAATGTTGTTAGTGTGCAAGGCATGCAATGAATCCATCTTATCTTTCGCATCTGAGAGAGAAACTGCGCAAACAACATTCTTGCACCATTGATAAAATAACAATTCTATAATTAAAGCTTGCAATACTCATAACCAAAAACTAATAAAACGCTAGAAGGGAGGATACTATCAGTAGTATCCTCCCTTCTGGCATTTAGTATCCTCCTTTCTGGCATTTAGTATCCCTGTGCACTCACTTGAACAATACTATGCTGGATAGAATGCTTACTTCACAATACAAAAAAGTGGTTAGCTATGTTCTAATGGGAGTCAAGACACTAGACCAAGCTGGCCCAAGAGTTCCAGACATGGCTGACCCACCTCCCTTCATGCAAAAACAGCTGGCCTGGCTAATCCTAGGCTCCCCAAAGGTGGAACAGTACCTCAGCTTATGAATGCCAGCCTGATGAGTCCTAGTAGGGAGCCCCATCTTATTCTGCCTGCCGCAGTGAGCTTGACAGCAAGCACAACTGGTCAAGCAGTCCAGGCACTCCCTCACCTGATTCTCCTCCTTCCAATTCTCAGAACGTCCTTCCACAAGCCCCTTCACAAGATGGTGTCATCTCATTTCCATCAGTGGAAGCAATTCCTCATCAGGAGCAGACCATACAGACCACATCCTCAACACTGGCAGGGTCAGAGGTTAGTCGTACAGGAGTGCAGAATGGGTAGGCCTACTAGGAAATCGGATTTCTGCAACCCCACTCCCACCCCCCACCTAATCTGTCATATATATGGTAAATGTATGTTCTACTCCCAGTTACACCCTGTTAGCACCAGATGTATACCCTCCATACACCTGACACATACCCAGATGAGCATTAATAATACGCCATGTAACTGCCTATCCTTCTGCCACCATCGGTTCCTACGTTTTTACCTGAAGCACCAGAAGACTCAGGGCTCGACCTACTTGCAGTGGCATCATCATTCCCACCCATAACCAACATCCTGCAGTGGGTGATTTCTGGTGATGGACACAATCCTCACTCTTTGCTATCCAGAGATATCACCAGAATTCCTGGCGTACCAGGCTCTGATCGTGCACTCAGAAAAGAACAATGAAACCCACCAGTGGGTACTTTATGACCGCCAATTTCGAAGAGAGGTATTGCCACAGCAGGACCTTAACTGGTCTGTCATAGTCATCTGTACACAGTGAGACATTCACTGGGCATGCCAAAGCCATCCCCCTATCTGCCTCACAGTCTCAGTGACGGATACACTGAGACAACGTGAAGTTGCTGTTGCGGCTGGTATCCCCCTCCCAGCTTGGATCTATTGCCTGGTACAGGTCTCAATGACAATCTGCCCAAACTTCAATGAGTGGAGATGCATAATGCCACAGTGTACCTGTGCTTATCAGTACAAGTACATGCTGGATTTGCTGTCTGGATGCCTGCATGATCATCGGTGCCAGCTTCTGACATCATTTAGGGTACAAATGCAAAGGTGCCAACTATCCCTCATTTTGCTGGGACAGTCCCCATTTTTGGAGCATTGTCCCCTGGCCCCTGTTAACTTTAAAGAATTCTATTGCCTCTCCCTTGAGGAAATATTAATTTTTGTTTGACACGTCTTTCTTTTTTTTTTACTTTGTTGGTTTTACTTTTTGCTTTAATTCAGTTGAGCTAATGGCATCGCCCATATATACCTTAGCTGATTCAACATTTAGTAATCAGTATCTATTATTAACATGCTGATGATGATGGTGCTGATAATGCTGCCATTGACCCTCACCTATGCTCACTAACCTACACCAGTGTGAGGAGGCCTCATGGTGGTGGGGTCAGATATGGTAATGTCTACTCTTTGCCATGTAGAGGAGATGATTACATGTTGAATAGTGATAATCAATGATTTAAGTTACTTGTGAGTGCAACTTTGTTTAATGGAGCCTAAACAGTAGCCATATCCTCCAGCAATCTGCTCAGTTTAGCTCTTTTTTAGTATCAATAATTATTTCAAGGAAGTTTGAAGGATATAGGTCCATCCTGCTTCTCCTCCACCAGTGTAACACCCAGTTCTCTATGCCTCTCCTAGTGGAGACTGTAATGAAAGGTAAAGAGTGGGCAGTAATGGTGAGAGTCTCATTGCCATAATAGGGGGTCCAAGTAAGTGTACCCTTGTCCCCTAAGTAAAGCCCGATAGGGTTCATTAGGCACAGAAAGGGTGTGATAAGACGGTAAAACCTAAATGATTTTTGTGATAGATACTGCAGAGTTGCCAAAGTGTAGCCAGTGCTGCTAATCTTGGAGCAGAACCAGCTACCCTCTAGAATATATCCAGTAATCTGTTCTGGGTAGGTCGGCCAGTCATGGTTCTGAACCATGAGGGTTTGGCCAGTTTTGGCTCCAGGACCCTTTAAAGGTTGGCCAGTCGTGGTCCTGAGACCCATGAACCAGTAGTGGTCCTGAACGCATGAATGGTTGGCCAGTTTTGGCCGAGGGTTTGGCCAGCTTGGCCCTAATGTATAAAAAAAATTGTGCTTGAAAGAATTACTACCTTTTTGCAGTCATTTGACCAAAACTGTCACAATCCCTTTAGCTGGCTGGAAAAGGAACTTCAGCTGCAGGTTTGAAGCCAAACTAGTCCTAAATAAACAACTATACACCGTTGGGAACCATTTCAATGGACATAATGAAAGAAAAACACCTTCAATGAAAGTGTGTAGTGTTTGTGTTACAATCCCTTTGCTAGAAAGCTAACTGTTACTGATACAATAATAACAATTGAATCCTGTGTGTAATGTACTAGTAAATGCAATAAGCATTATGATTGTGATCTCTTATATTTATTATATGGTATAGGGATGTGCCTAGAAAGTTTACATCAATAAAGCTTTAATCAGCGTAAGAGATCCATTTATAATTATTCATATTACTATAATAATGCAACTGAGCAACCTTTGAACATTAATTACTGAAGTACATTTGTCATCATCCATGAATAATGCACAATTACTTTCTTGTAAAGGCTATTAAACAATTTCATGTGCTCTCTATTGAATATACTTCCAGAAGATTAGTACAATACTTATTACTGACTCCAACTTCCTGATACAGGTCCTAATGGTATGTACTGCAGATATTACGGTCTCTGTGATTTTGAACTCAGCAGAAAAAACATTGAGAAGCTGCAAAAAAACAAAAAAAACAAAAAAACATCACATACGCGAGTATTGTTACATACAGTACCCATTTTGTCTACTGGGCGTTTCCAATCCAGGTAAATTCTTTTGTCCACCTCCCTACTACGTTTCTACCGCAATGGAAATGCAAATGTATTGGAGGTGATCGACCTTTTCAGCGGTAAATAGAGACGTTTTCCAAGGGCCAATAGTCCAATCATTTTATAGTTTGACCTTAAACAAATTGCAACACAAACTTTTTCAATTGTTTCTAGTATAGAAAAACATGCTACTAAAAGTCCTAAGAAATATTTTGGGGGAAAAGCATAGAAAATTCCATATTCATATCATGCATGTTTGACCTTAGAACTTTGTGATCAGAGTTCTACCATGTGGTCAACCAGAGAGTAGTGAGTAGTGTGGTAATTTCTAGCAATGGAGAAGCCAGAAGAGTGTGCTATCTGCAAGCTACCCATAGGGACATCCATAGGTCCCAACTTTAGGGGCACTGCTGTGTAGAAGGAGGTGGGGGAGGGGGGGGGGGGGGGGGGGGAGGGGGACGTGACAACAGAAGGTATTTGCTTTAGAGGAAC
>WLWI01002364.1_pt1 | contig 16278 bp, 7 predicted proteins | sample 6701501 | NCBI WGS metagenome assembly WLWI01 (sample SAMN12718690, study PRJNA515312) | sponge metagenome | isolation source: marine sponge | host: Mycale hentscheli | place: New Zealand: South Island, Marlborough, Capsize Point | collected 2014-11-01
CCGGTTTAGCGACCATTACCCGTATCACCTTAGAAATTGAATTGTTTACCGCTTTGAATTGTTTTGCGGGTGCAGTTAAAACTCAAAAACTTATGGGAGCTCCATTTCTATTCGAGTTAGTGGCAGTTGTAAGTTAATACGCTATTTGTCACCGTTATAAGCCCTACTCAACAGTATTTACTTGAAAATTCATTGTCCACTACACGAACCACGAAGGTAAGTCTTGCGTATGTATGTTCAGTTGTGTGAAAGTATTGTGCGTTACAACTACTATACTATTAAGAATATCACAAAATTAATGTGACTTGATTTTGTTGCTTCTTTTTCAATTCAAACAGTTGAGGGGAGCGGTTACTATGGCATTGAAACCCCTTTACCGCATATGCGTAATTTAACAACTCGATTTTATTTTAGTAGTTCGAATGTTAGTTGTTAAAATCAATAGTTTAACAATAGTGTAGTTTAGGCTCGTTCGCCCTTTGTGCTCAAGCACACCACTAGTAATAATAATAATAGTAATAATAATAGTAAAAGTTGTTGGTGATGTTATTGTTATCATTATTTATTACTCTCATCAAAACATGTGTACACACTTGAAACTATATATGGGTGCATCATACATAATATTTTATGGTACCTTATCTCACCTCACATCTCTTCTTCCAGTAAACTTGTATAGCCTACCATAAGTCTATGAGTTGTCATTGCATTAGGTGTTGTGTGCCTCCTACGTGGACAAGAAGTATGGCAATGCTGATCCTCAGATCACTCCTGACACAGATTGGAAGTGAGTTACACACTTCACATGCAGCATGCCAGACAGATTAGATCACCCAAATAATAATAGTAATAATAATTTATTATTATTATTATTATTATTATTATTATTATTATTATTAATTATCAGGTTCTGACCCTTCATAAAAACTAGATTGAAACTTTCTCACCTAAAGGGGTCTGGAAAAAAGAAAAGGAAAAATGTGAAAAAATCTTTCTAATCAATCTAATAATAATATTATTATTATTATTATTATTATTTTGTGTATTTTCCCTCAAGGAGTATATACTGATTTGCAAAGGTTAAGTCTTGCTGCTTCTGCTGTGCACACAGAAAGACGTCAAAGTTAGAGGCTAGTTTTGAAGTGGCATTGGGTCCATCTTCTAGGGCTATGTCAAGTTTGTATGCAGAACTAGCATGTTCTAAAACAGTGTAAAAGAGATTGCAGGCATGTTGCGGATTCAGGTTAGCCAACCAAGAGGCAGGAAAGTTGTAGCCTTGCGTGTGCCTAAGCAAGTGGTGCTTCGTGTGAATAGATGCACATGTACTATTTTGACCTGTATGCAGACGTTCAGTATGGAGAGTGTATGAGATTGCTAATCTCATTTGTGGCATAGTGGAAGGAAATCAGTCCCCTTTGAGGCGAGAAAGAGCATACTGTAGATGCAGGGTAAGCATCCTCTCTTTTTCATGCGCTTTTTTTTTGTTTGTTTGTTTTTTTTGTTTTTTTTTTGTTAACCATTTGTTTTCTTACTGGTTTATATTAAGTGCTCTGTGCGGCTAGTCAACTGCTGATTGATACTCAGCCCCAGGGGGGCCTACTCACTTGTTAAGTGCCTATTTGTTTTTTACCCTATTTCCCTGCCACTCGGAGTTATAAGCTGGGGCACTTAACAAACCATTCTACAGTATTCTGTTTGTTAGGCTCACAACACGCTTGCACTTTCAACCTTATTAACCCTCAGCGCTCATGTGCGAGAGGGTTATAGTGTAGTCGTTCTGTCTGTCTGTCCGTCATGCTCTGATTTTGGAGATTACTGACAATTAACTGTCGATTAAAGTATGAACTTACTCAGAACGGCAATTTAGGGACTTTCATTGTGCTACTTTTTCAAATTTCGGGCCGATTTTTGAGAACAATCAAGCTATCAGCTCCGTGTAGGTACAAGCTTTTATGGGTAGCGCCCCCTATCGTCGCATCGCAATCACGTAAGCAAATAATTTCTCTCTGCCTGCAGTAGTTTTACTTTTTTGCTGAAAAGTTAACTGAGTGCTGGAATTGGAATTTCACGGTGAAACTATATACCAGGAGTGTCTCCTGCATGTTTAGCTACTTCTTTTATGAAGACAACATTTATATCTACCATTTTCATTTCTTGAGCCATATTGATATCTGACTAAGAATAGCCAATACATCATTCTTTCAGTTTAACATGACTCAGCGTATTTTATTATCAGTACTATAGTGTGTTAGCTTGATGGAACTAAGTTCAGTGCCAGTCCTCAAGAACTCTTCCATGTTGGAAGACATAGGCACTACTAGTTCTTGTCTTACTCCATGTTAGTGATTCGTGTCTGTGCGTGCATGTGTGAAAAGCACATGTCAAAATAATGTCCTTGTCAGTGGAACTTTTTCTGCATGTCACTTCTCAGGTTTTTGTATCATGAAGATAACGTGGTGGCTCTGGAGAAGACGTACCAGGACTCTCCCATTAAGGCGTGAGTTTGGTCAGCGACTAGCTAGAGTGTTAGAAATGTAGTAATATTATTCCGCAATTGGACGCAGTAAAGAATAATAATATAATTAATTCAGGACGTTTTGGTCCTTACACCTTCTTCAGCTGTACTGAAACTCTAATTATTTAACAAGGTAATGGGCCTTTACTCTATAATGGCTAGAGTGTCTTTCCAACTTAGAGTGTCTTTCCAAACACAGTGCAGACTAGTAAGGGAGATCATTACTGAAGAGAGGCCATTAATGGCTGCTGCCCCATTCCAGCAGAACACACACGCACGCACACACATGTATACATACACACATACACAGGGAGAAAGAGAGCATTAAGATGTACTGTAATTGTTTGATATATCTTAACTCGTACACATTTCTATACACAAGTCATTGTTGGTCGATTAGAGGTCACTACACACATTAGGACTAGCTAGTGTAGTCTTGTAGTACACATGAAATAGTAAATAGTTGGTATATATGGGATATAATCATATTTCCTGACCTCTGTCTCCTATAGCTGCCACATAGTAAAGTATGAAGTGTCCAAATATAGTCTCGAAATACTTAGCAGTCCAGTATTGGACATACTAGATTAACATGTGGTTCAAAGGTCAATGGCCTCGGGGATGTAATGGAATAAGTTGACATAACTCATTATCATTCTTTTGTAATTAAACTTGCAAGATTGTCCGAGATTAGATCTATCAATATAATGTTGCTTGATTTATGTTCAGGTTTATGGGGCGTGGCGTCATCGACTTGCCGATGGATGTCATCATTCGGTACCTGGAGTCTCACGAGTACAGGAAGGACTGGGACAGGTTCCTGGTGGTGAGTGTGCCAGACTACTGCACGGCTCACCATTGCATTAGTGATGGAGTCGTCCTCTGGAATATTCCAGAGATACCATATCAATGTCTCGTTGTATACTCTAAATAATAGATTGTTCCATAAGCTCCATCAGAAATTCTTTCCCAAACACTTTAGAAAACTTATTATTTTTTTATTTTTTTATTATTGAAAAGGTGACCTTTGATTGATCTCCGTTTCTTAGTGATCACAAGTGAGTGATAGCTTACAAACAGTGACAGCTAATGAGCTAATGACAAGTCTGCCTGACTACTTCAGTGGTACTTGTAATTACTGTAAGCACTACGAAGCTGGCTGTGTGTTACTGCTTGAAGCTGGCTGTGTGTTACTGCTTGAAGATGGCTGTGTGTTACTGCTTGAAGCTGGCTGTGTGTTACTGCTTGAAGCTGGCTGTGTGTTACTGCTTGAAGCTGGCTGTGTGTTACTGCTTGAAGCTGGCTGTGTGTTACTGCTTGAGGCAACGCTTGAAGGGTTGTTTATTTAGTTTTATTAAACTTGCTAAGCTAATAACTTGGCGCTGTGATCAGCTGGCTCTTTAAGGGGATAATGGCAAGCTAAGTTGAGAAAAGTAAAAGAGTAGCACGAGAATTTGTGCAGATTATTAGCTGTACCTTCATTGGGTGTAGCTCTGTATATGCATGCTTTGCAGCTGTGACAGGAGAGGGCCAGTGGCACTATTGGTGAAATTGGTGGTATATTTGGTGCTACAGCACAACACACAACACATACATTAAGATAGCTGTGCTGTCAACCATCTTAAATCTGACTTCTCCCCTGTATGTACCTATAGTTTTTTAAATCCCTACCAAGCCAGAAGTGATTATTTAAATCTGTGTCATTCCTGCTATACATTTTTTGCCAGTCTTATGGCAGTGTTGAAGTATTACAGACACATGCACCTCCTTTCACACTCCACCTTCTCGCCCCTACTATTATTTCTAATAAGTAACATCCTCCAAAGTAAATAAGAAAAGGAAAAAATGAAGCTAAATGCAAGAAAACCTCAATCATGACTCTAGCTAGCTGTTGTTGTTGTTGTTGTTTTCTTATTTTGTTTGAAGGATGTAAGTAGTTTGTGATACAATACAAGTAGCTATGAAGCAGCCTGGGGCATGTTCAATAGTGGTGGAAGCACCTCCACCATTTCACACTTGAGATCATCGACTAGCGTGTTGATATTGCAGAGAAGGAAAGCGATACATCTGGTTATGTTGGCTACTATGCACTTTCACTGTCCCACTCACACCCACACACGCACATGTCTCCTTGTAAATAATAAACTAGCACTTCAGAGGAATCTTCATGTAGCACTTTCAAATGCTGTCTGGATTTACCCTTTTTGCTCTGTGTGTGTGTGTGTTTCTTTTGCAGGAAATCAAACAAGTTCGCCAGTTCTCCCCTGTGGACTCAGCCTGTGAGTAGTCTGGAATGGCTGCCATACATGTACCTGTCATGTTAGCTGTTCTTGTTTGTGTATGTGTGTGTGTCTCAGTGTACATGCGCTGTGTGGCTACTAACTGTCTGGTGAGGCAAGAGAGGGACTTCCTCCATTTTGAACGGATGACAACTGTGGTGAGCTGTTGTTTTAATATTTTTTTAAAAGGATATAGGAAACCAATTCCAGTTATGCAAGCCATTGCACTTGCTACTTCACTGGATTGTTTGATTTTATTTATTTTTGTCAATAGAACACAGTATTATAAGATTCTTTTGAAAGAATCACTAGCAGACTAGCTGATGTAGCCTATTGAACTAGTTTATCGCTTCTGCCGTTCTGCATAAATTATGGGCGCATTGCAATCTTAAGAATATTCGACCCTCATCTTGTTCAACCCTCATCTTGTTCAACCTTCATCTTGTTCAACCCTCATCTTGTTCAACCCTCATCTTGTTCAACCCTCATCTTGTTCAACCCTCATCTTGTTCAACCCTCATCTTGTTCAACCCTCATCTTGTTCAACCCTCATCTTGTTCAACCCTCATCTTGTTCAACCCTTGGTAATCCCAACCTCACTCATTCATATAAAGTGTATAACGTGTGTCGGTCAAGTACACGAGTGAGTGTGTGTGTGAGAGTATCTACTACAAGTGATTATTTCCTGCCATTGTTGTCAGCTACTCTGTGTAGTACATTTGTAGTTTAATACAAACAATGTACATACAATGATGAGTATTTCATTCTCTGCCTTGTTTGTGGCGAGTGCCTATTGTTCAATGGGAGTGGCTGGTCTTCATTTATTTTAAATGTGCCCCCTCCATTTGACTGCAGTTGTACTTTATTCAACTGTCAATGGCATTGTATGCATTTGTGATAACAATTTTTTTTGTTGTTTTTGTGTGTGTGATGTTGTTGTTGCTGTTGTTGTTGTTGTTGTTTTTATTGGTGGAGGAAACTGATGTACCCTTTAGCAGTGCTTACAGTGTAATGAATGTGGTAATATATAGTTGGTGGGTTTTATCTCTATGTGTAACATGGTGTGTTTGTGTGTGTGTGTGTATGTGTGCGTGTGTGCAGGATAACAAGTATGTGAGATCGGCTGTAGCCATTGAGTTGCCAGATTATCCTCCGGTTCCGGGAGTCATCAGAGCAGAAGTAAGTTTGTGTGTGTTCGTGCATAGTGATATGTGATAAGACGCCATTCTCGTTTGTGCTCTCACATGGCAGTGTAATTGTCTATTCTATTAGAAATTAACCAACTCATTGTGTAATTGCACAATAGGGATTTCTAATTAAGGATCATGTTGCGCATACGTTGTTATTTTTAGGAGGTTATTATGTCATTGTATGTAAATTTTTGTAAAGTTTAGCCCCCCCATTCAAAAGCTTTTGGGAGAGGAGGTGGGCTTTAGCCCCTCTGCGAAACCCTTCGCTTCCAATGGAGCTACATATAGCATTTATTTTGATTAATTAAATCAACTATAAATATGTACTGTGGAAAATATGGAGAAATTTTCAATTTTCTAGTCCGACGTTAATTATTGATGTTGTTGTTTTTTTAATATGAGAATTCCGTCAATTCTCATAATTAAAAAATAACATTATCAAATCCAACTAGAAAGTCACAACAACTGCAAATTATGAAAACACTTCATACAAACTGATAATGAAGTGAAAAACAGTTGAATTCCTTCACTAGTGGAATTTATTCTTGAGATCTTGATACTAGTTCTGATTGACTTAATATTTATAATAACTAGGCAGTCTCTGGATGCTCGTATACAAAACAATTTAATTTAAACACTCAGCACATGCACAAGAGAGTAGTCATCCTGTCTGTGTGTCTGAAAACCCTAAGCTGTCAGATCCGCATAGTTACTAGGTTTTGTGGGTAATGCCCCCTATCATCATGTCGTAATCACGTGAGCAAACAATTTCTTGTTTCCCGCAGTAGTTTTGCTTTATGCTTGGAAGTTGACAGAGTGCTGGTTTGCGTTATATATACCGGTGAGTGTCTCTGGCTTGTTCAGTTTCTTCTCTTATGAAGATCAGTGTTTACATCGACCATTTTTGTTGCTTGAATTGTTTTGTTTTTGTTTTTGTTTTTTGCAAGGGGGGGGGGGGGGGAGGGGGGGGAAGTTATGCCATAAATACATGTACTCTAGACATCAGAGCCATATTCTGATCATGCCCACATTTGTTTGCATGGTAAATGACGTAATAATTAGTTGGGGAGTTCTGATTACTGATTCATAAGGGGTGTTGGCATTTTTTATGCACGGCAATCATGTTATTGCTGACTGAACAGAGTTTTTTGTTTGTTTGTTTATTTGTTTGTTGTAAGTTGTTGCAAAAATTCACCAATAGTTGCATGCAAGATTTGAACAAGTGATTCATTGAAATCTTTGAGGAGGGGGGCACCTCTTCTGTTGTCTCTGTGCTAGCTGTGACCCTGTCAAGCTAAACTTCAGCAGAACAATTCTTTCATCTTAACACGCATTTTTTTTCCTCATAAAGACAATAATATTTGATGTATTTGATGAGTGGTGTGTGTATGTTTGTGTGTGTGTGTGTGTGTGTGTGTGTGTGTGTGTAGCTGAAACCTGGGTCTGGATGGTTGCTAGAGCCATACAGAGGCTGCACTACTAAGACTCTTGTCTCGTACCTGGCACATGTAAGCAGCTGATTTGTTTCTTTGTTTGTTTGTTGTTGTTTTGCTTTTTCATCACCAAAGAAAGGGATTGATGATTTTCCTCTATCTCTCTCACTTTCTTTCTCTCCGACCGTCTTTCTTCTCTCCTTCTCTACTCCTTTATACACACTCCTTTCTGTCATCTTCTCAGGTGGACCTGAAGGCACTTCCACCTATCATTGTAAACAGAATTGCACGACGTCAGCCGAAGGCCATCCACAGAATCCGCAAGATCCTTGAGCGTCAGAACTTGGGAAAACTCCTGCCCTCGCTGAGCAAGGTACAGAGAGAGAACTCTCCTTGGTCGGAAGACTCCCTATCGAGTATTGACAGACAAGAGGTGGTCCAGGCTAATGAAGATTACTACCGGGAGCAGCAAGAGCAGCCTTACAGTGATGATCTCACAATCGAAGCTTTTACCGGCAATTTCAAGAAGTATAATAAAGTGGACAGGACTGTTTCGCTCAACTTTAATCCTCATTCTGAAAAGGGGGCGGTAGGGGGCAAAGGAGCCAGCACGAACGGTACAAGTGCAGAAGGTCAATCTCCCACACTTCCTGTGAAACAAAAAAGAGGTGGTTTTTTTAGAGGGAGCTTGAAGAAGGGTAAAGGATCTCTGAAAGATAAGAAAAAATCTCAATCCAATACTGAACCGCCTAAAGAACACAATTCGAAAGAAAACTACCAAAGAGTAAACTCCACCCCAGTTTTTGGCATCGGCACTCACGACAATAGCAGCTACCATGGCAACGAGATGATAATGCACGCCCTGACGGGCAACGTGTCGGCTTTGGCATCCACCGGAACAGGGTTGCTGTGGCAGTTGCCTCCCTCAGCGTCTCCCGGCGTGACCAATTCCAGCCACTTTGTGGAGCTGCCGATAGACAGCAACCCCCACATCTCGGAAACAACAGGACTAGCTGTGGATGACTGCGAGAGATTTTACACGCCACATGACAGTGAAGATGACCTCAGTGGTAAGGAGGAGCACAAGGATGAGATGGAAGATGGAAGGAATAAGCAAGCGCAAGCCACTAATTACCACTATTCACAAAAAAATGGTGGAACTGCCACGACAGACGTGATAGCAAAATCGCCAGCCAAAGAAGACTTGGTCAAAGAGAACTATATACAGGCACCAGGCTATGATGGTGTTGCAGATGCAGGCAAGGCGCCAGCAGGTGCCTCAGAAAATGACTTGCAAAGACACCAACTCTTGAAGGGGAATGGAAACAGTGATAGCAAGCATGGAGTAAATGGCAGGGAAAATTCTGACTTTGTGGGCTCAGAAAATGGAGTAGCTGAGGTATGTGGTGGTTATGGTGGTCGAGCTGGCGAGGACAACGATGAGTCACCTTTGGCTGTGCCATTATTGAGGCAATTTGAAGGATACCATATTTCATCTCCACAATCAAACAGAACACCAAATGAAAAGTTACTTTCTGTCTAATATTTTTTCTTTATGTATCAAAGAATGTACGATGTAATAAGAAACTATGCAAACTAGCTGCACCCTCTCTCTCTACAAAACTGGACAGATGAGTGTCTTACCCCTGAGGAATTTCTGAGAGGTGAGACATTCATAGTCAAGTGAGTGCCCCACCCCCTACTCTAAGACAGTGGAATAACCAGTGCTGTCTGATAGTAGCAGACTTCTTAACTTAGTTCTGAATACACCACACACCCAGTATGTTATATATTATAGTGCAACTAAAGCACTTTATGCCAGTGAGCCATAACGAAACTTTGTATGTGTGGTATACAGTAAGTTGCGTTTTCATGTTTATAATTACCAGTTGTAATCAGTTCAGCCACTTTGAAAAAGTAGGTATTGAATTTGATTCAAGCGGAAGTTAATTTGTTTCCTAGAGTCACCAGAGATATCAGCACCAGCAATATGACATCAGTACTTCCAGGATTACCAAAAATAGAAGCTATTATTGAACATGAACATTTTATGACTGTGATGGTTTAATATTTGGTTTACTATGGACAGCATACTCTGTGTACAGTGTGTAAAAAAAAAAATGTGAAAGGCACGTAATTATCTAAACGTCTGTGCAGATTGTAGGAAATTTCATACAAATGACAGTAGCGATCTTTACCTAACGCCAGCGGTCAGTAAAGGGTCGGCTACGCCAAAAACTACTTTCTTGCCCAGAATATAAGATCAATCAAGCCTGCGAAAAGAGCATCTAAAACGTAAGTAGTCACTGAGTACGCCCGTGCTCTCGGTAAGTTATGTAGAGCGGCTCATTGTGTGGTAACTGTCGACCTCGACTCGTGAGTTCCGGAGGGTCGTACAGTAACAGTTTACTTGAGTAAAGCGGTTCTCCTTTATAGTCCGGTCAAGGATTTACCTAGCAGAATACACTGCTGAGGGGTTGACATGACGCCTTGGATGACCTTATCGTCTGGTAGGATCAGCCAACAATGTACAGTACTGTTAAGAAAATTGTTCCCATCGAAGTCAGTGGAGAAATAGCTTCGACCTCTACTTGTGAAGTTGTTGAGAACAACTGAAGTGTCTATAATCCTATCCAACCGAAGTAAATTGACCAAATCCAAGGTGTATATAAAACCTTATATGACCCCTTCAGAGAGAAACTCTGAGAGTATTCTCTTAAAGGAGAGAAAGCCTTTGATTTCCTCTGGGGCAAACCCAAAGGACAAAGCAATAAGCTTCTTCTAAATGGATCTGTCTATTGATCAGTCCAGGGCTCCTCTTTTTCGCTCAATGTCCAGAATTCAATTCAAGTTTCCTCTGATTCGCATGTTGACGTGGATCCAGTAGATAGTACACCACCCAATGCTCCCAAACCACCTTTTGAAAATGAGAACTCTACTTTGCTGGACCACCCAACTGTCTCAAGTAATATGTCATGCAATAGTTCACCACAAAACAACCTCTCCTCCTCATATTTGTCCTCAAATATCTGACTAAGAAATAAGTCTATTACTGTTATCCTTTGGAATGCACACAGTATTAAGAACAAACTCTTCTATTTCCAATCTCTTATATATGCAAAATCTCCCAGTATAATCACAATCACTGAGACATGGTTACTTCCACAAATTTTAAACAATGAGATTATTCCAGCTGGCTATCAAATTTTTCGCAGAGACAGAATAAATGGTATTGGAGGTGGTATTCTTTTAGCCATCTCTAACTCCTTGCCTAGTCACTCCTATATCTGTAGTCAAAGATCAGAATTTCTACTAGTCCAAATAAAAGAATTGTAATGTAGTTTTGCTACTACGTGCTCTACAGTAGAAGCTTTTCAGCTCTTCTTGGAGCCCAGTCGCTTCTCGCCTTTTGATGACCTTTTACCTACTGTAATCGCGACAAATTGTGGTTGTTTTGACGACTAAAATGCTTGTAGCTTATGAATAATTTTCTGTACAAATTGCGAGGTGAACGCCCACATTTCCTTTTAGTGGAAGTCAACGAGAGGTCGAAATAGCTTTACTTAGTAAGTGCGAGTAAGACAGATGTCAGAAATTAACCTGGAACTACCGAGAGGTGAGTGGGGGCAAAGTATCTGGGATTATGTCACCGAGTTGTTCTGCAGATGATCTTGGGAATGTGAACTATGACGTGCTGGGCAAGATTTTAACTGCAAAATTAATGGGAGAGGTATGTAATTAACTTGTATCAATTCATGCTGAAGTCAAAAATAACGGTCAGCATTTGACTGAACTTAATTTTTTTTTTTGAAGCAAATGCAGAATCCACTAATATGTATATAAATGGTGGTCTGTTGAGTGTGAGACTGCAGCAAGCAGTACAACTCAACAGTATAAAGGTAAAGTGTGAAGGTCTTGGAAGCCGTGGGTTGTCGTAGCTCAGTGGCTAGAGCACTGGTGTCTAAAAATAGCCAGGGGCCCTGGGTTCAATTCCCGGCGACAATTGAGATTTTTCGGTACTTTTGGTAGGTGCAGAATTAAAACTCGTTAAAGACAACTAATGATATGTAGCTCTTAGATATACATAGAGCTATACAACTCAGACACTACTACTCTATGTTATATATATATATACATGTATATATATATAATATATTATATTGTGTGTATATTATATATAAATAATGAATGTATTAACAATACTGAGTTGTTGATTGATACATTATTTTAATCTCTGTTGGAGTCTGAATAACGTAGTGAATTTGTTTGGGACTATTGTATGAGTAAAGATAGTTTTTAATTGGCTACATACCTACCTAACCAAATTATTTATTCTTGCATAATAGTTTATTAATTGGTAGAGTAAAATTCAGTGTTAATTAATTTTATTTTAGTAGTTTAGTGGAGCGAGCGAAGCTGTATAATGAGTTCGGGGATATATACATATACGTCTTCAAATCACTTTGTGTAGGTTACGTGGACCCTTTTTGTTACCGCAGGCATAAGTGTACCATTTTCTACTAATGCTCATGTGCGTGTTTTGAAGTTCCATATGGCAATAGCTACATTTTATTGTGGGGTATTTGTTGAACACATTAGAAAAGACCAGCAGAAAAGAAATTGCTAGGAAACTAAGGAGGTTAAAAATGCTAGAAAATGGGCACACAGAGAAGCCCAAACAGCAGAAGAAAAAGAGACAAAAAATGAAAAAGACTGGGCTCCAAAAGGAGTTAAAAGACGTCTAATGTAGAGCAGGTAGGGTATGTAAGTATCTGTTTATATCAAAACTCATTAGTTAACTTACAGCTAAGCTTTTCTTTTAGCCCTAGCCCCTTAGCTTACTCCGCTGACTTCAATGGGAACCATTTTATAGTGTAGTAAGGAATTAAATACGCATCTACAACTCAAACTCAGTTTTTAATGTTGTTACAAACTCAATGTAAATGTGTGTCAACTTAAAATTTAGTTTTATTAGTAAAATATATTACTTCAAGAGAAATTGTTGCTCTTGTTCAACAAGAATTGTTGTTTGTTCTTTTCTTTCCTATCACAGGTTGTATGTGCTTCCCATGTAGACAGGAAACACAACTGTGTGGTGGCTGGGGCCAATTTTAAGGCAGACACAGATTGGGAGTAAGTTTTTTTTTCCAAAAGAGTCAATGTTTATATTAAGCATCTACATGTTTAGTATACATGTTTTTATACTAAGCATCTACATGTTTAGTATACATGTTTTGATGGTCGTGTATGTGTGACCCGTGTGTGTATCGAGCTGTGTGTGGTGTATATTTTTATATATGGCATGGAGAGTTAAAAACAAAAAGACAACAGATACAACAACTACTAGTGGTGCGCTCGAATAGCGCAAATGCATGGCGAGCGAGCAGACTCTTTTTACAGAAAAATAGGGCAGAAATTATATCTAACTGTAGTGCACAGTGTAACCCTTTCCATTCTCAGTTAGCATCAGAGAATCTAAAGCCTCTGATCCCAGACTACGGAAGTGGACCCATGCATTGTAGTAACAATAACAGAATTACCTGAATAAACTTCGAAAGCAATGGCAAAGAAGCGCAGCTTGACAAAGACTTCACAATTGTTTCAAGAAGAGAGTAGCTATAAACTTTTTGGTTGAAACAAAGTTGCGTAAGGCAGTGCAGCAGGATTCTCCGCGCTAGTTAATTGAAAAATACTGGAACTGTGAACGCTTTACCTAACTTACGTAATTAGAAGCGCGGGCGAAATATTTTGACGTACGTATACATACTTAACACAACTGATAGTCAGCTTCGCTCGCTTCGCTCGCTCGCTGAATTATGTGTGAATGTACATGTGACATTAATAGTGAATATGACAAAAATACATAACTGTTCAGTAAGTTTTGAAATACAAAGCAGGATAGCCTTCTTGGAGCTAAATTAACACTTGGAAAATTTTATTCATTTTGACAAATGCCTAACAACATAAAGTGGACATTAAAACCCATTAAACTTTTACTTCAGTATGCTGCAAAACACTTTTTTAGGCATCAGGAAACTACATAGAAGTTAGAAATTATAAGAGTAAAATTCTTTGGCACTGTAAAAAGGCGCGTACATTATAATTTCCGCATGCTGTCGAAGGGCTTTGACCACAGTGCACTATGATATTCCATTCACATCAGTGTACTGTTTAACACTCTGCTTGAGCTTCACAATACCTAGGAATCTTGCGAATACAAAGCTGTAACTCAAATAAACTCTCTTTCTATCGTATTACATTGTATAAGGTTTGAACATAAAGCTTTTCATACAGCAGTATTCTCCATTTATACAGTCAAAAATATTATTTTTATAGCCTGTTGTTCCGGCATTCACGTAGTTGTCAATAAGATTGTACCTCCATGATCATTTCATGAATATAGAAGTAAACAGGAAAATATCTATGGACCCAACGAAGCCGAGTGTAAGTCAAACAATTTTGTTATTTTAGTAAAAAATCCCCCTCCACCTGGAGATATGTGAATTTTTTTGTAAGGGGAGGATGCATACAACTACTGGGGGCATGTTGTAAGAGCTAAAATAAGGCAAGTCAAAAAAATAAAAGCAAACTGGAAATCAAAGCTGATACAGGGCAAAAGAAGTGGTAGCTTGCATCTCAGTTAGTGTATAAACATGCTCAAGATGGAAGCTGTTTATCCTACGATAAACACAAGCAAACAAAGAGTGTATTTTCTAACATGTTATAATCAAAGTAAAAAATAACTCAATTTGCATATCGTTTGATAAATATTATGAATTTAGTAAAACGAAATTGCTGACTTACATTGGTTCATAATTTAAACAAATATATAAAATAATAGAGATTATTTATTAAAGTATACAATTCTTTGAAATATGTAATTAAACTCCAGATGCTTTAGATCGGATACCTGCTACATTGTCAGTGAATTGCTATTTTATTAAACATACCTAATGGCCAGTCAAAATAAATGATTTTGTCTTGCTTGGCTCCAGCAGTCTCAAATGTGACAGGAAATTTCAAATCATTTTCATTTTTTAGAATGCATTCACATTTTGGAGGATGACCCGAGGCTTCAGTATATTGATTAATATCACTTTTCATAATTGATAATTGTGAAGAGTCAATGAAAGGGTCTTCGTAAAGCTGATTTGATTGAACTTTAATCAAAGGGCCTTTGTATTTCAAATCAAGCTTATTTGATTTAACTTTAAATTCAAAATTGACATGATTAACACGATGTAAATAGTTGTCTTTCTTTTTAGTATACACATCTTCGATTGGATCTGTGTATATTCTTAAATTTTTGCATGCTAGAAATTGTAAGTTCCATTTCTTGCGTGATTCACTTGAACAATTAGATCGTGTATGATTATAATATAAATATAATGTATACTGAACAGGATACAACCAATCAATTAAAATTTTAATAAAAATTGCTATATGACAAAATGTATTCATTTTCAGTTCTCCAGAAGTATCCGAAAAATCACCACCTTTCACTATTGAAAATTCGTATGGAGAATTCTCATCAGAAGACTTTGCAAATGTTAGTTGATCAGTGGATGATGCACAGTGTTGAATTTTGACAGTAGCATCAAACGGTTTTGAACTAGTGATATGATATATCCCACTAACCAAGTGGCATCCATCTGGAAATATGAACTTTTCACATTGTGTGTATGCTGCAATAGATACTTTTATATTACCACTACTGTTACTTCTATTACAGTGCAACTCGATTCCATAATTTTCTACTGTCTTTTGGTCTTCATATAAATCAGCAGTTACGGTTTTAATTGGGTTAAACTTTGATTGTGCAACTAAAGTAAAACAAGAATCATTCATTGTACATTCATGTTATAATTCACATTCTAATTCCAAGAAGCTGCAAAATCATTAGTAGATTAGAAAGATAAAAATATTCAGGGGGGGTGGTGGGGGTAGGAGGGAGCAATGCTGCAATAAATAGTTTTACAGACTTATGCTACATTAAACTGATTTCAACGTCACAAAAAAATATAGTACTTATTACATGAGTCAGAGTGTGATATGGCGAAATATTTCATGAGCAGGCTAATTTATTTTTATGAGCCAGAGGCGAGTGAAAATAAAGCCTGACAGTGAAATATCTTGCCATAACACTCTGACAAGTGTAATAAGTGGTTTATTCCACACTAGATATCTTCACAACTGTAGTTAGTACTAGAGGAGGGGTAACTCACAGCCAGTAAAGTTGGTTGTAGGGGCTACCCACATCCCCTGATATTTTAGCAGCTGCTCTAAGTATCCTGCTCTTTACCCTGCTCAACAGTACAATCCAAAAAATTGAAAAGTTTGGTGGTTGCTATAACTACAGGGGTACTGAGCTTGCGCAGTATAGCATGAAATAACAGTGTGAAATAGCGTGAGTAATTTCACGGGTCATGTACTTAAAAATATCATTGTGAAGATATCTAGGGTGGAATAAATGTGAGTGGGTCTGGGAAAAGGGACCTTACGGCGCAAAAATTGAAATTGAGATATAGGCTCCAGAAGTAAGTCATCGGAAAAATTCTTTCTTTTCTTCTCCTATTTTTGTTTTTTGCAGAATTAGTCTTAGTGACCCTTACTCTACGTCTATGCCAAATTTCGCATGTCAAAACGACTTAAAAGACCCCAAGCGTGCCGTGAAAAGACAAGCTACTTTATATTCTCTATCATTCCCGAAGTACAAAAAACGGGGAATGGGCGGAGTTTCAACTAGCAGCTAAAAAAACGGCATAGCTTTGAGACTACTGCATGCACTCTACAGCTTACCTTTGGCTTAAAGTTTACCGCTACAGCGAATAGAGCAGCCAAGGATTCCAACAAGACAGGTC
>WLWI01002367.1_pt1 | contig 16268 bp, 10 predicted proteins | sample 6701501 | NCBI WGS metagenome assembly WLWI01 (sample SAMN12718690, study PRJNA515312) | sponge metagenome | isolation source: marine sponge | host: Mycale hentscheli | place: New Zealand: South Island, Marlborough, Capsize Point | collected 2014-11-01
TCGTCACAGACAATTTCTGAGCCTGCCAAACCATCACTGCAAGAGCCGCTTCTCGTCAAACCTGATGTTCAGCCTGACCCTGGCCAGGAAAATGGTCCTGCTCCCGCCGCCCCCGTTCTCTCCAGTTTCACCGCCACATCCAGCGGTGAGATTCTAAACGGCAACCAAACCAACTCAGTGGAGTCAAGTCGTAATGAGGACATCGAACTGTCCAGGCAGTCGTCAGATAGCGTGCCGAACTCCCGAGTTGTCATTAATGGTAAGGGCAAAAAGGTTTCAGTTCTCATTGGTTGGATGCATCTGCTTCTTTCCGCCCAACTTTGAATCACTCGGAAAACTTCACTTCTGCATCACAACTGATTACAGAGGAGCAAAGTAGTGAGTTTGGGAGATAGTGAAGACATAGCTACAGAATTGTGTATAGTTAGTTGAGAGATAGAGGATGCTTGGAAGCTTATCTGTATCTCCTTAAGAAAATATTGTGCACACTAGCTATAACCAAAAGTAAGAAGAGTTTGAAATGAGTTGTAAGGAGAAGAATTAGCATTGCCACTTTTGCAAGAAGTTACAACAGTTTGGAAGCACTAGTTATTAAGATTACAGAAATTTAGATACATTACGAGATTTTCGCCCGTTGATAGTCAAGCATTATTTACTAATCCATGCCTTTTTGTTTCAATTTGAAAAAAAAATTACTAAATAATGATTTAAATTTCCTTTTGGGATTTTATATCTTGAATGGCAAGCCTCTAGCGTATCATGTTTCACTGTTCTAAGTATCTCTTGAGTGGATACACCAATTCTCATATTCCCCACAGTAACTGGAGCTATACAGTCATACATATTAAGACAAGATATGTGCTTATTTTGTAAACTTAAAAAACTCAAGAATGTTTATTTGAAGACAAACACTGAGGAACAAAGGACATATATAGATCCTACATTAAAGTAGATACCTCTTCACTGTCCGTGAATGTAATTAATAAATATTTTGGTAATAGGGAGTGGAGTGAGTTTGGATTTATTTTGAATAAGTCAAGTCAGTCAGATATTTTTGCCAGATTGTTTTAACTTAAATATCATTATGACAGCCTATGAACAGTGACAGCAGCGAAGCATTCTAACAATTCTAATCCATGGCTTGACGATGTTATTGTACTTTGACAGGAATTCAAAAACACTTTCAGTGCACATAGCAAGGTCTCCACTAAATACACATGCACATATGCATGTATTGCAGCTATGTAACAGACACATGGGCAGCATAGGACAGATAATTGTGGCAATCATAACACATTAAATTCCTTCATTTAGCTATAGGATAACCAGAATAAAAGTGTCCTACTAGTATATGCTTTAATAGCAATATTTTGTTTTGTGGGTTTGGCTTGGAGAACACTTCAAATGATTCTGATAAAATGCGAGAAATGGGAGGAAAGTTCAATTTTTTGGTTGGATATTGATGGACATCTGGCAATGTTATTAAAATGACATTTCTTCTCTTGTACCTATTTGTTTCTAAGGTATCAATGAATTGAAAGAAAAACCTGTACAAGACATATATGCGGTAAGTCCGTTTCACTTTTCTCCTTGTGAAATTCAATTTTTATACTTACAGGAAGCAGCACTATACATTCGAGAAGGAGAGGATGATGCCAAGTTTTATCACCATCCTGATGGTGTTTGGGCCAAACGAGTTTACAGAATTCTACACTACAAGTTATATTATGTTCTTCACTTCAGTGTCTCTATTTTGGTGTTGCTGCTGGCATTTGCCGAGACTCCATCTGTAGCAGAATCTTTGTTAGATGATAACCAAAAGAAAACATTGGTCTCAGTAAGCAAGATTCAGATTCAATTATAATTACGTCATTGAAAATTTATAGTATTAAGTATTCACTGTTATGTATATAAATTATAAAAAGCCCTTCTGAGCAAAGATGCTTCATCTAATGAATATAATTAATGGGGCAGATGTAAATGTGTGATTTTCATTATCTGTACTTGTGAATAGTTCCATGGTGTACTGGAGCTGATCTTCCTGACTGTTTTGGGCGTGAATGTCATTCTTCACTTAATTTGGTTCCGGTCTAACTTCTTCAGGCATAGAATATTATTAGTAGTAAGTAGAAAAGGTTACATTTCATGACAGTATAATTATATATTTACTCTATGTCAGTAAAATAATACTGTAACAGTTAAAGCACAAAACTGGAGTTCCAGTACAATAGTATATTATATTCACTCTCTGTTATAGTGAAGTAACACTAAAGAAGTTGAAACATAAGGATTATGATCCATAATTGTAAACAAGAAAGAGCTACAGTGAGTGATCTTGAAAACACAAGTTTGAAGCAGGTGGCTGAGAGTCCCACACATTGTGCTATTTCAATTACCCATGACTTCGCTGTTAATTAGTCTTCTCTGTTTAATTATGTACCAGCTTGTGACTTCTGTGTAAACACAAAGGCATTTGTTATTCAAGTTTTAAGTGTTTAAGCTTCTGAATCTTTTCACACACTTTCACTTTGGTGTTATAATGGATACTGTAATAATTCTTATCCTTGGACTACAGGCAATTGTGCTGGTAGTGATGTACGTGGAGGCCTTGACAGTTGTCATCAGGCAACAGAACCACATCCGCATCACCAGAGTACTCAGACCTCTCTTTCTCCTTGACACTCACTACATGAAAGATGTCAGAAGGTACATCTATGTAGAAATTTGTACTACAAATAGATATTATTTGCAAAAAAAAATCACAGTGAAAACTGTTCTCCATTTTCAAAACATGGAGACAACTACTGTAAACTTTGTGTACTTTTCCAAACTTAACTGGCAGCTGTGGTATTTTAAATACTTAGCACAGCGTTAAAGTTCAAAAATGTGATGTCAATCAAGCTGGCCCTCTCAATTCTTTAATTAGCTATTGTGAAACTGTAAAAAAAAACAAAAAAAAAACAAAAAAACAGCAACCAGAGGTACCACAGCTACCAGTTAAGTTTGGAAAAGTACACAAATTTTACAGCAGTTGTCTTTTATTTATGTTTTAAATAGAAAAGACACTAGGGTCATTCCACAGCCAGCAAATAGCTGGCAAAAGTTTAGTTATTTTAACAATTTTCTAGTTGTACTCAAGTTGACAATTCCTTACGGCCTTCAAGTTCCTCTGAACTTGTAGCCATGAGTAGAGCCATGTCAATAACATTTGAGTCAGTGTCCATGATTCATTCAAAGAAAACTTGTTCATTTTGTGTCTGTTATTCCACTTAGCGAGACAAATCTAATTTTTAGAAGATAAACATTTAGACAAGCTAAATGGACAAATTGTCATGGTCTTAATGCATGTTTAGTGTTTTTGAAACAATTAATTAGTTTAGAAAATGCATGTCACTGCCCAGCACTGCACAGTTGTAATTATTGTAGATGGTTCTGGTGATAACTCCTTACAGCTAATTGCCAACAACCATCCATTAAGTACAATTGATGATTTCTACTTATAATAGTAGTTCTTGAAGGAAAGGTGTCCCATGTCAGTTTTTTTTTCCAAGTGAACTTATACAATTCGAATTACCAGATAATGAGTACCTATTGCACAATTAAAATTTACTGATCACATGACGAACAACCATTATATAGCTACTCCAAGGACACTTTTAATTAATAGTGTCTCCACATGGAGACAACTACTGTAGGAACAAAGTAGAAAGAAACACAATGTTATAAAAACAACTGCAACAACAACACCTTACCACATGATAACATCCACAGTCATTTATGAAGGAAAAAGTGAAGAAGTGATAGTATTATTAATTTATTAATTACAGGGTAACTCGACAGATCTTGCAGATTACTAAGCCAATTCTGGATGTTCTCCTCCTCCTCATGTTCTTCATTTTGCTGTTTGCTCTTTTTGGTAAGGGGTAAAACCTCAAAAAATGATTCCTCTATGAACTGACTTTTTTTTTGTTGCTTTCTTTTGATTAGGATACTTGATATTTGCTGAGACAGATCCTGATGTAAGTTCTTATAATTGTTTTGATAACAAAATTACTGTATACACTCGTTTACTCATAGTATTTTCGTAAATTTGGCAAATCGTTTATCAGCCTCTTTATAACAGCAACTACAGCAAAGTAAGTTGAGGATTGTGCATGCAATAATATTACTACTGTATTGGGTAAGAATGAAAGTAACTGTGAAATTCACACATGTGAATGCTAGGGAGTTCCCTATGCCAATTATAATATAATTAGAACAACAATTAGAATGATTTCAAATTGATATCAGCAATCCAGATGTGATGATGGAGTCGTATGGACAGCATGGAGCCACGCCCATCTTCTATGTGGTTTACCTGATCGTCACCCTTTATTTTGCATCCAATGTGGTAAGTAATGAAATTGATGTTGCTGGGTTGTTGTTATAATCTAGATGTCTGCTTGCTTTGATAAAATATCTTAACTATGTCCAGCTCCTTGCAGTTGTGTATGCTTCCTTCAGTGATGTGGACAAAAAGAAATTCAAGAAACTTTTCTGCCACAAAAGGTAACTTTCTCTACCAGACTTATCTTTTTATTTTTAATTTCAAATGTGGCTATTTACAGAAATGCTTTACTGAGAGCATTCCATGTGCTCAGTTCTGATACTATTTCAGACACCAGACAGGTCCAGTTCCATGATTTCCTTCTCTTGATGCAGCACTATCGTCCACGCATGCGTAAGTTAACTTTACTCTCACCATAGTTGTTGACTCTCAGTGCACGTACGCATGAGGGTTATAGTAGTCTCTTTGCCATTCATTCACTTACTCTGTGAGCAGCAGATCTTGGCGATAATGAACTTTTATGCCTTGAGAGAAGGGAAACTCAAACTAAAGCATAATTTAAGTCCCTTCAATTTGCCACTTTGTTTGAATTTTGGCTTAGTTTTTGAGAAAACAAGAAAGGCAGACACTGTGGTGACTGGTGCTTATACAGCCATGCCTTCATACCTTTTACCTGCCATGTATAATCAAGCGTACTCACGTGAGTGCACAATTTTTACTGCGCTCAGTTCAGCTTGTCCTGTGAGTTCTGATCTTATTATCTGATGTATCTTGCGTTTAAAAAGTCTCTGTTGCTAGAGGTGTGATTTTTTTTCTTAAACTGTAAGTATGCCCGCTCTTCATAAAGTGTTCATGTGACGTGCATGTCAGAAAGTCCAGATGTTCCTGTGGTCATTGCACATGGACTTTATTGGTCTCTGAAAAGCCACATCAGCCTGTTGGGATTGATTTCTTCACTCTCAATCTGTAGGACAAAGTTGTCCAGACTAAGCAATAGCTTGCATAATCATACAGCTAGCTAGGTGCGCTTTAAATGGAACAAAACCATTGTTTGCTGTAAATTTAAGATCTATTTAATCAAAAGTGGTAACTTTGTTTGCAGATTATTGCACTTTTTGAACAAACTAACTTATCACTGAGGGTTTGTAATCTTTAAAGTGCTATACATAGTTTAAATAGTAAGGTCTTTCTTCTTTAAAAGAACAATATTTTGTTCTCACGTGCTTAATGCAGCTTTGGCAAGCAAGCAAAATGAAGCAAAACGCACAAATCACGTGATCACTAGTTATTGTAGAATTATGTAGTAATGATGTAATACAAGGTATCTATAGTGAGTGTATTCAATACAGTAAATGATGACTCAGAGTTACTGTTTATTGTGAAAAATGCACAGAACAAGTCCAACACTTGCAGCCTGCAATGCTGGAACTTCTTGTAGCAGCTTCTAAGTTTCCTATAGAGAACTGCCAAATGATGGCATCGTTTTTCTTCTGCACACTCAAGTGCTGCTAAATAGTAGCTACACTTAAGCTTCATAATTCAACAAAGATTTACTTAGTGTGCACTATAACAAAAATGCGTTACATTTGTAGAAAATAATTGGCTCATCTTGTAAAATTATTTTGTGAATTTACAAATGGAAAGCTCACTATAGTGCTGGGGCACACCTACTTGTTATTTGTAATGATTTTGTGGTTATGTATAGCTGAATGGCAAGTCATGTGTGTGTTCAAGTCCCTGAATAAAGACCCAAATGATCAGTATCGAGGGCTGGATGATGAAGATTTTGAGAGATTTTATGAAGTTTTAGACTTCAGATGGTCAGAGGTTTGTCACTTAAAAATTCCTTTGTGAATCGTGCTATTTTAAGAATGTTTTATTTGCAGTTGACAAAAGGATTAGATAAACTCCAGTGGTATTCTAACTATAATAAACATGTTGTCAAAGTTCTGGATTGTAAGTCCAATGAATTCTTTTGCTATCTCAAAATTAATGTCATAAATTTTTGTTGTAGTCATTCGCCGTATGGTTTCTCACAGATTCTACAAGTTCTGTATTGGTAAGCCACAAATCTTAGTAAACTAGTATTCTATAATGATCCTTTACCTATTATTAGGTCTGGTTGTTCTTTTTAACCTCATCTTCCTGATAGTCTATGCTCATCATATCAATGGTAATTTATATATTGACATAGAAATGGTTGTATTTTTTTGTTATTGCTGCTGTTGTTGATTTGTTCGTTTGTTTTTTTCCAGATGCTTCAGAGAGGTATACTGAGTTTCAAAAAGTGTTGCCAGGAACTTTCTCTTTCCTAACTAGTAAGATCTACTGTAGATTAGGTGAAGCAGATTAAATGGTTCAACCTAGAATTAATACATATTGCCATCACATGACCGTTGCAATTAAAAAAGATTACTGCTTTATTGTATGCCAAAAATAATCTCATTTATATGCTATCAATCTTAAATGTGTGAATAAAGTGTTCTACACATAAAATGAGACATAGAGAAATCCACAACTCAAGAAAATACACAATACTAACAATAGTCATTTCTAAGTATGATTGGAGACGAAACTGTTACAAACTGCATATCGGCCTTTATGCTGTCATACCTACTCCCACACTGATCATTGATGTTTACTGGCTAATTCTTTTAAATAAAGTGTTCATATTATATATTTTAATTGTTATTTAAATTTTACAAATAAGGTTCATTTAATTTCAGATAATAATTTTGGATTTATTTGGCTGATGTAATAATGCAGATGTTTGTTTTGACTTCAAAATACATACTTTTTTTTGTTAAAATACAAATTTTAGTTATGTCAACTCCATGACTTCCATTTTAACTTTAGTTGTTTTTGTTTTAGTATATATTATTGACATTATCCTCAACATTGTGGGATATGGGGCCTATGAATACTTCAGAAAGTTTTGGAGTGTGTAAGTTTATATACACATTTAATAGAAGTAAATGTTCAGAGTAAAGAAATATTTAAAGAAAATTCTAAATCATTTCAGGGCTGATGTCGTGGTGATTACTACAAGTCTAATTGCAGCATATGTTAACCTCCACCACGCGACTTGGGCTATCATCCTTCCTCTCAAGCTACTTCGGTAATTGTTTTATAATTAATAATCCTTTCTTGTTTTAATCTTAATCTCATACTCCTCAACTGTCCATTCAGTTTAATTCGTCTGAAGCGTCGTTACAGAGATCTCATGAACACAATGGTGGACCTTGCCCCTCGACTCATCAGCGTCCTTGTACTCATCTTCATCATCTACTATTGCTTCTCCATCATAGGTATGGAGTTTCTCTTCCAAAAAGTAGAGCAGGGATGCTGCAAGGATGCTCTCTACAATGTGGGCACTTACTACAAAGACAACATTTCACTTACCAACTCTACATCACCCTCTGAAAATGTCTACTATCTAAATAACTTCGATAACATCCTTCGTAGTTATGGTAATGTTTTTAACATTGCACTTGTATTTACGGAATCCAGTATACCTTATGTAAATCGTTGTTTTTATTTTTATTGCTGTTATTGTTGTTGTTGTTTACATGTAGCAACTCTTTTTATATTGATGGTAGTGAACAACTGGTATATTATTATGGTAAGCCAAGTATATATTATTCTAGGTGTCAAAATCAGTGAATAATGTCATTAATGATCATAACCAATTCAGAATAATTGAAATGCAATATGTACTATGTATTTTGGTAGAGAATAAGTACTGCTCGAAATACTATGAATTATAGTTGTATCATATAATGAACCTAAATTTCAGGAAGGATTTGTTTCTGAAGTTCATCCAAACACTCAAGGTTTGACCAGACTGTATTTCATGATGTTCTACATCATTACACTGGTAGGTGTGGAAGTTTCTTTTCCTCATTGCATTATACTTACTCATCAATATTATGCATGACATGTATTGGCACTACTTACACATAACATGTCTAAAAAATAAAAAACAAATTACTTCTCACAAGTATGGATTGTATTCTGAATTGTTGTCGTTCGAATTTTAAATTATTGGAGCCTGGAGTAATAAAAATCTACTATGTCTGGATTTGTATTTCAAAGCTTCCTTTGAGAAGGCAAAGAGAAAATACATAGATTCAAGGTCGTTGAATGCTTTGAAGAAATGAATTTCGTAATTTTTTTGTTTTTCAATTGTTATTATCAATATGATTATATAACATTAAAATTTTCTGATGTAAAATGTTTATACTTGTATCGTTTCTGCTCATGTCATTTACTATAGGTGGTCCTTCAAGTTATCATTGCATTTATTGTGGAAGCATTTGTGTTGAAGATTCAAGCTGCAGTAAAGAGACGCACTTGTCAGCGGCATCCTATAGACAAGAACTGTGGCTGTCCAGATGTTGGACTAGGTAAGAAGTAATGTTGCTTGGGGTGTAGTAACTTCAGATATAGTTATTCATACTAAATTTAAAAAAAAACCTTGAAATTTAGTTGTTAGTTTTTCTTAGCTATTTCTTCAATATTATGTAAAGACTATCAATTGACTTGGTTTTTGTTTGTGGATTTTACAATGGAACTCCTTAAGAAAGCTGCTCATACATCTTTTCCCTCACAATATAAATTTTAGTTGCCATAAATATTGCAATTGTTTTGTTTTGTTTTTTTTTGTTGTTTTTTTAATTTCATCTATCATCTCTTCTGGTAGTTTTGGTTTTGATGGGATTTGCTGTCTTCTAAAGTATTTACTTGTTGTTTTGTTCAGGCTCTCTACAGCCTTTAGTTAGTTTACCAACAGTAAAATACCCCAAGACTAAAGGGTTTAATTTTAGTAAACTAAAACCACGCTACTTAAAGTTGGTTTACTTTTTAAATTGCATTAGCATAATATTGGTAAGTATCCTTATTTTGTTGTCTTTTTTGTTGTTGTTTTTGTAGAGAGAAAGAAGAAAATTAGAATTACATTGGTGGAGGAAGATTTAGCAAAAATCAACTATGAAATGGCATTCATGAGACACCACTACAAAGGACCTCAGAATTCATTTAACCACTATATAAGAACATGGAGACAGAACCACTTTAATTTATATGTAAATAATAGTAGCACCCTTTGTCTGCCCATCTCTCTCTGTCATTTATCTGCTCTTCTCTGTGTGTAACACATAGGGTAGGGAAAAGGTGCTCTTGGTAGGCTCACGATCCCACACAAAAGAAGATGTCCATCAGATCCATTACAAAGGAGAAATAATGGTGAGATAGAAGTTGTGGCAGATTTTTGAATGAGGAAGTTTGGAAGGGAAGCTCTAAAGAGAATCTTTTAATCTTGCGCATGTTCCGTATCATGTCCACACTTCCACTAATGATTATGTTATATTAAAATTAACAAAATATTATCTTTTCATTTAGCAATGGAGAAAAGAGAAACCCATGGATCTCTTTAGAAGGCGATCAAGTTTCGAACTGGATCAGTTGAAGAAATTAAAAAATAAGACAAATATCAGACGTGTGTGTACAAAATTTGGTAAAAGTGTCATTGACTTTATTATGGATTAATTTTTGAAATTAGTTCTTGTTGTGTTACATTTCATTCACTTGCTTATTTATATAGTTCATGCTTGATTCCAAAATGGAGGAATATGCAAAGGGAGTTATACACATTATTAATACATTGATTGCGATAGTACTGTCACGTGAGATTAGTATTGCAGTTTAGCACGCCAACGACAGAAACGACTCAGAACAAATATGTCAATCATCCTTTTCCATCTACAGAAACTGTAATTTCACGATGGGTAAGGATCATCACGATGTCGCTTGGTAAAGTGTCTGTACAGGAAGTGCGTAATTATTGGGTGCAAGGAAAATGTATGGCCAAATGTTATTTCCGGGTGAGGGTCAAGTTGAAGCTTGTCTCCCAACTCAGCTTGGTTGTGTGAACTATGTCGATAACAACAGCTAATGATTTAAGGCAGTCGCTGCTAGACCATTCAGGCGCCAGTGCGAGCTCTTCTTCCGCCAGTTCCGTGGAGACACCGAGTGGTGTCCGCCCTGGAGATGCAGCGACTACTACTGCTGATGGCGGGGACACAGAAGAGACCGACAAAGAGGCCTGCGGTGACGCAGAAGGCATTGGCAGGGGCGCTGCAGTAACTCAGCTTTCCTTGAGAATGTCACCAGTGAATGGCAACAGCGTGGAAAGAGAACTAGAAGTTGCTGGAGACCATAAGTTATCAGCTACAAATCCAGTCGCAACTCATTGGCTTGATGACTCCATCACTCCTAACCCTCTATCTATCAATAAGGCCCCACTAAGTTTGAGCTTACCTCCAATTAAATCAAACTCTAAAACCAGTAAGTTTCACATTTTTAGATAAAAAACAACAACAACACTATGTACAGTTTTGTTTATTTTCCCTCTGGTTGTTCATCCTCAAAATTCGTGTCCTACCTTTTCTTTAATGGTAGAATTATTATTGGTGAGAGTATAATAGTAACCTGTCAATACTGCAGAGACAGCAATTGCAGACAGTAAACTGGGCAGTATGTTATTTGCTATTGTGGCTCTATTGTGACACCTCAGCACCTGCAATTCTCTCTCTCTATTCATAGTTCTATAAATATTATTATCAGAAGAGTTAGACTCATTTTTTATTGTGCTTTTTTATATTCTAAATATCTAATGGAGTGACAAACCAAGGCGATTTGATCCCGTGTCCAACTAACGAAGATCTAACGGGATTGAACCGTTATTCATGTAAATGTTCTTTAATAATCAATAAATATTCCGAACTATTATTATTATTAGTCCCGTATAACTTGTAATGGAAGTGTACTCACACATGCATTGTTTGGAAACCATGAGCTCCTTAACGATTTTTTTCCCAACACACAGAGTTCATTGTTGCCATATGATTAAATGAAAGGAATAAATATTTTCAATACTACTGATATTATCTGAGCTAATCATATGTGTATTTGTACAGATAATCCATACACTACTAAATCGTAATTTATGTAGTTATTGATGAGATTACATAGAGTTAATTTCCACAGACATTTCATGGAATTGGTTGTACTAGCTATCTCTAATATTGCTATAATTTTAGACCTCTTATTTTTTCTTGTTTATTTTTTTTATAAGCCATAGTAGTGAAATGCATGGATGAGATGGCATGAAATTATTTCACTTTATATTTGAGAGAAACTGTTTGGAATACGGTAATATATAATGTCAAACTGGCTCAATATTGCTATTCTAAACATTTAATGGGTTATTCTTTTCCATTGCATGTGAAGAATTGAGACACTCGTGTTTCACATCCAAGCATGAGGTAAGTCAAGTTGTGGAGATTGATTAGCTCTACTGTATTTTATTGCTAGTTTAAATTTTGACAAGGGTTCAACACAAGTGTCAACAGCATAACATTAACGCTCAACAGCAATACCTGCATTAATTGGGAGAGGGAGTTTCATGACTACACTTTGCACACCAGCAATTTTTTTTAAACATTTGGTAAAATATTTACAGCATATTATGTTACCATGATGCAGGAAGCTGCTCTTTTTATTTTGGAAGGTGAAGATGACTCTAAAGTGTATCACCATCCAACCAACAAGTGGTCCTGGAAGGCCTATGAGATAGTTCATCACCGTGCCTACTACCTTGCCCATCTTCTGGTCTGTGTGGGCATACTCCTGCTGGCTTTTGGTGAAACTCCTTATATCGGAGAAGATCGCTTGAGTCCAAGACTGCGAAAAGCACTGACATCGGTAAGGATATTACAACAACAGCAGCAACATCTGTATCTTTCACTTTTTATTGAAAACTAACTTTCTGTAGTGTGTAGGAATTAAAGTGAATCGAGTCACGATATCCGTGTGAAAATCTATGTAACAGTTTGCCAAAATCACTATAATTATGTGTATTGAAATCCCATATACAGTGACTAGCAATCAGGATTGCATTAGGTCCATTTAGTTTATAATTTCATTGCAGTTGTGAACATGTATGTTTGCCTCTTATACATATAATGACCAATCTGTATCCATTCTCATTAACAAAAATAATCCATTAAACTAAACTGAATTTCCCAATTCTCTTTCTCTTACTTCCCTCCTCCTCAGTTGTACTGCTGAAGCTCTACAACTCACCAGCTATGCTTTCTGTAGGCAATTAGGGAGGCTTAGGCTTCTCTGTAAGATTACAGATACTATTATAGCTTGTTAAGGTTATTTTGTCCAGGGCATATTCCATATTATTGCAAATAAGTTTTAATTCTAGTGTTATAATGGAACTAAGTTTGGCTTATGTGCTTAATTAATTCACAAGTTCAGAATGAGCGAGTTTAAAAAAGTACATAACTCTATTGGCTACTTGCACATTCACATTTAATTTTTATCACTTGAAATGTGTGGGTTATGTGCTCATTTGACCCAAATTTTTTTGACCAATTTCGTCAATGAAGTGATATCCACTATAATAATGCTGTGATTTTGTTGTTGTTGTTTTCATATGATACTTCTAGATCCATGCAGTATTGGAGCTTGTCTTCCTGACATTAATGGCTATCAATGTTATTCTCTACATGGTGTGGCTGCAGACCAAGTTCATAAAGCACAGGATCTTAGTCATTGTAAGTTCACTTAAGTTCTTGAGGTTGAAGCTTGTATTTTAAATTCCAGTGATTTCTAAGTTTGAATGTGTAAGTTAGAATTCCAATTAGAATCTACTATGCTTAGTAAATATTGAAACTCTTGCAGTAGTTGGTTCAAATTCATAGAAAATGCATTGGAGCTTCTATTTTATATATTTCTTTCTGAAACAGTTCAATAATTTAATACAAACTCCTTGCCATGTAAAGCAAGGTCACTATAGCACAATGTCAAGACCTATTTTTTTGTTTTAAAGTGGTCCATGTTAAAGCAGTAACATGGAGTTTATCCTATGAGACATATGAGCCTATACCTATCAATACATCAGCTATATAGAAAAACTATCATCAGTACATCTAATTATAGCACAATACATTGTAGTAGTGGGCGCCATATTAGTGCTGCTCTGCTCTTAAATGGCATGTCTGGAGCATCCCATGTTTCTACTATTGTGAGTGGAATTCTTTTCTTTTTGAGGTTAGTCCTCTATTGGTTACAAATAGTTATGGTATATTATAACTAATCAGTAAGTTAATTGTTTTTCTTTAATTGTTATTAAATCGTGGCTTTAGATTATGTAATATTTTTATGCAGTCTGTTATTCTTGTGGTGCTCTACGTGGAAGCCATTGTAGTGACCATCAGACAAACTAGTCACTTCCGCATTACAAGGATATTCCGTCCGTTCTTCCTCCTGGATGTCTATTATATGCGTGGTGTGCGAAGGTAATAATTTCCCATCTTTACCCGTTGTGTCAAACATGGTGTGTTTGTATAGAGTGGCCCGTCAGACCATAGAGGTGCTGAAACCCATAGTGGATGTGTTGATGCTGCTTATCTTCTTCATTTTCTTTTTCACTCTGTTTGGTGAGAACGTTTGGAATTGGTTTATTTACTGATCTCATGTTGTTGTTGTTGTTGTTGTTGTTGTTGTTGTTGCATACTATAGGATACTTGATATTTGCAGGCAGTGATCCTCATGTAAGTTGGGGAAAGTTGTTTAATCAATAGACAGTTTTTCTCTCTATGCATTTATCTTGCTATTTTTCATCAACACACAAAGATTGGTGGTATGATCGAGCCTACAACTGCTTATGTATGTTAACTTATCTTGAATACTAGCCCTAAAAACCTAATATTGTAGTTGTAAAAGAGACTTTTTTTCTTGTAATGTGAATGTATCAGAAAAAAGCTGATCATTTTTATCATGTTGTTTTAAGAATTGCCAGTGTTGCTGACTCATTATAGAATACACATTTAGTTGTCTCTACCCAGGATTAAAATGTCACAAACTACACACATTCACAGCACAATACTCTATAATTTACCATTCAGAAAAACAAAACAAAAACAGTTTGAACTAATTCATTATTAGTAATTAAGTAACAGTTGAAAGTGATGATGATAAAGAAGTTAGACTAAAAAAAATTCTAAGTTAGATAATAATAATAATAATAGTAGTAGTAGTAGTAGTAGTAATACATTTTTCATGAAGTAATTTTATTACTTTTTTTTACACTTGGCACTGTATTTATTAACTTGACAGTATTTTGGCTCCTTTGGCAAGTCTTTTCTCAGTCTATTTATCACAACAACTACAGCCAAGTAAGAAATGGTTGAGTTTTGCTATAATTATGTTTTCAGTGAATGTTCGAATATTTTTAGTCATCCAGATGTAATGATGGGATCTTATGCTCAAAATGCAGCTACTCCCATTTTCTTTGTAGTCTATCTAGTCCTAACTCTCTACTTTGCATCTAATGTGGTAAGTATTGTGGACTCTAATTAATGCTTCTTTGTCGTAACTTCCTATGAAATTCCAGCTGCTTGCGGTAGTCTATACTTCATTCAGTGAAGTTGATAAGAGGAAATACAAGAAACTCTTCTGTCATAGACGGTATTCTTTATTCCTAATATGTATATATACACACACACACACATGTATGTATATATTATATACACACACACACATACATACATACATAATTTAGAGATGCCCTCTTGAGAGCTTTTTGTATCTTGACCGATGACTTCAGCCCCGAGCGACGACTGCAATTCCATGACTTTGTGTTACTCATGCATCACTTTAGACCTTCCACGCGTAAGCCAATATATAGTTTAGTTTGGTTGTTGTTTGGTCGTGACTGATGCTTCTCCTCATAGCGGAGTGGCAAGTACTGTGTATTTTTAAATCTCTGAACAAGAACCCTCACGGTGAGTACTCTGGACTTGATGAAGAAGACTTCCTCAGATTCTACGAGGTACTGGACTTCAACTGGTCTCAGGTCAGTAGCTACACAGTAATAGAAGTAAAAAAATAAATAAATGAAATCACCTTGTGTCTAACTTACTGTAAAATGTTTTAATATTGTTAACTTCTCATAGTAGAAATGACATAAATAAATAACTCACTCATTTTGACTATGCAGAACTTTCCTCAGTGATTGAAGTAACATAACTACTATTGTGGAAAGTTACAATGTTAAAATTATTTTATAATTAGTATTTCTGTAGTATATAAAAATTTCTTCATGAATTGCGTCTAACTTTTTGTTGTGGTAGTATTACTGCTTCCAGGATAAAACATGAATGAATGTTGTTATTTGGTTTAATAGGTGGATTCTCTATGGGCTAAAATAAAGTGGTATTCTAGTTTGTCTCCTAAATATGCCAGTCCTTTTGAAGGTGAGTGTTTGTTTATTATTAGTCATTCATTATGTTTTTAAACTTTAATACCTTCTTGGTGAGTGTGATGATGTAATATATACTGTTGTAGCTTTACAACAGTAACGTAGCGCTCTTAGTTCTTTACTTGTTCACTGTTTTAGCCCAGAGGTAAGACTGGTTATTATTACACAGACATAAATACACAACATTCAGTATGAATCAATGGACCGTGACAAGTGTTAATTAGTGATGACATAATCGTGAATGGTTGACAAGGTTACTAATGGCTTGTTGTGACAGTCTGATCATGCTACACATGAGATTTGACAACCAGTGACTTTTGTTACAAAAGTTCAAGTGTGACCATAGCTATATTTCCTTGAAGTGGTTCTTGTTTACATCATGTGTCAACAAGTCTCTCTTTCACTTTCTTTTAAGAACTTAACTAAGCTGCAATTTAGTAACTTTAGGCTATTGTATTGAAACATTTTCCCTTGATACTCAGGGTTTCATTTAGGGGGGGGCGAAAGGGGGCATTTGCCCCCCCTTGGGTTCTAAATGCCCCCCCTTGGATTCTAAGTGCCCCCCACCCTTTTGAAAGAACCGATATTTATTAAGAGAAAAATGTA
>WLWI01002371.1_pt1 | contig 16261 bp, 11 predicted proteins | sample 6701501 | NCBI WGS metagenome assembly WLWI01 (sample SAMN12718690, study PRJNA515312) | sponge metagenome | isolation source: marine sponge | host: Mycale hentscheli | place: New Zealand: South Island, Marlborough, Capsize Point | collected 2014-11-01
AATAGCGTATTAACTTACCACCGCCACTAACTCGAATAGAAATGGAGCTCCCATAAGTTTTTGAGTTTTAACTGCACCCTCAAAACAATTCAAAGCGGTAAACAATTCAATTTCTAAGGTGATAAGGATAATGATCGCTAAACCGGAGGATTCTGTTTAGTGAAGTTTCGGACGGGGTCGAACACAGAGCGAACACAAAAATACGTGAGGGTCAAAGTACAAAATGACATACGTATGTCCACACATATACATAAACAACTTATATCCCCAATTTTCAATTGTGTTACCCCTGTAAGTGTCTCGCTCGCTCGCCAACAACAACAACAAAAGTATGATACTATAATTAATTTATTCTTCATTGAGTATTTCTTAGCGGACATGTCTGGTATTTCCTCTAACAAACCCACTACATTGTTTCTTAGAGTGGGAATTTCTCTGTGGCCCGTGCATTCTCTTGCCAGCTACTGTCTCCAGTCTCATTGCTGTGCCTGTCTAACTTCCTTTTCTGTGTTCTCCAGATTGGTGGTCTCCAATTGGAGGGATGTCTCTTCGACGGTCTCAGACTCTCAGAGAGCAGGTCTGACTCTCCGTCAGTAGCAGTCACGCCCACCTGCTCAGTGGCATGGGTAAAAGGGTCTGTGGCTCCGCCCCTTAGCCCAGACGAGAGCATCTCACTGCCGGTCTATTATAGTTCTGACCGATATCAGCTGGTTACTCACTTGGACCTCCCTATTGGCCACACCCCCAAGACCATGTGGATCCAGTGTGGTGCGGCTCTATTTTTAAACAACTAGACGTGATAGACTGATTAGAAATATTTTATTCATAACGGCAAGTTATCACTTTTGCAAAATAAGATGTTTTTAACATTGTCTCGATATATAATTAAAACATATCTATGTAATGACTTATAATGATGTCATATGGAATACCTGGTGAGCTTCAGGAAACAACAACAACAACAACAACAACAACAACATGATATACTGATGAAGTGGGGTTAAATATTATTTGCTGGTTTAAAAAGAAGGAATAATTGAAGATTGGACCCAAGAACTGGAACACAAAATTATGTAAATAAAGTTTTATGATGTGGAATTGTCAGAATAAGTGAGTGAGTGAGTGGTAATCTCTTAGCTTGGAGTACGTGTGAAAGTGAACTCATTAGCACTTGGTGTAGAACTTGTACGTTGGATTGACGTAGCCCGCCTTTTTTATTTCTTCCAACGTCTCATTAGTTGCTTCTGTCTCTGCTGACACCTGCACTCTCACGTAGCCTGACTTCTGCAACTGTCTCTTCTTCACAACCAGGAATATGAGGACAGCCACGATGGCCAGGGATATCACCAGCACGACCGTCACCAACATGGCCAGCACCACCAACAACTGGTGCCGGCTCCTGGAGGTGTGGCTTCTGTGAACCTGGGGGTCCTTGGGTTCAACGATGATGATGTCACCTCCTTTACTTTGACCTGAAATTTTAACAAAGGAAGTGATGAAAATATGTCTCCTCATTTCATAGAGATACACAATAGGGTATTAAATGTGTGTGTGTGCATGTGTGAGTGCATATTCGTGCAAGCACCTTGTGTAGTCCTGTCTAGGATGAGTACAGTTGTATCATCTAGGATGGGTGTGGTCTCATCTAGGATGGGTGTAGTCTCATCTAGAATAGGTGTGGTCTCATCTAGGATGGGTGTGGTCGCATCTAGAATAGGTGTGGTCTCATCTAGAATAGGTGTAGTCTCACCTAGAATAGGTGTGGTCTCATCTCGAATAGGTGTGGTCTCATCTAGAATAGGTGTGGTCTCATCTAGAATAGGTGTGGTCTCATCTGGAGTAGGTGTGGTCTCATCTAATTGATCTCCACTCGCTTGACTATCCTTAATTGATTGACTTGTAGACACAGAGCTGGACTCAAATTGATGAGGTGTGGTTTGAGGCGGGGTCTCCGTGTCAGGTGTTTGATTGGCCAGTTCTATCAGCATTGGTGTGGTTCTCTGTTTGAATGTGGAAGATTCCTCGCGACCATCCAAGTCTTCTCCAGAACCTACTCTAGATGATGAGAGATCTTCGTCGTCGCTGTAAGAGACATCCCTGACATAGTCCATCCTGCTGATGAGGGAAGACGTGAAGTTGAGTAGTAGTTGGAGGCTGTGACCATCGCATGTCACTGTACTCTTCTCACTGTCTCCAGGACTGCCACAGGCTCTCTTGTGCGAGTACAGTCTGGACTGGAACAGGCGAACTGATGTCAGTAATCTTTCAAAAGCAGATGGATTTCTCCTCACGCTATGCTTGGCCTGATTTACTAATTTCACCATCTTGCCCTCAAGGTGCTTCTGAATTTTTTCCTGACAAGTCTTTTTCGCTTGCACTACTTTAGCAACTTTCTCTCGCTCCACTGTGTGTATAGTGTTTCTGATATTCTTCTCTACATCCTGGCGAGTTTGGTTCGTCAGAGATTCAAAGTTCTTAGTCTTCATGGCTTTCTTGTTTGCACTGTAATAAGTGAGCAGGTGTCCCAGTCTGATCTCGTACTTAAGCTCAACTTTGGACACGTTCATACTACATTCCAGACTGTAGAGGTTAAAGTCCTGCAAAATATCAGCTCCAAAGGCATCAAATTCAGCACTTTCTTCATGTTCTATGTAGTTCTCCAGCGTCATACCGTCATCTGAAAAAGTACAGACTTGTGTGAGTATTATGGGATGTATAAATATTATGGGAATATACAAAAATATTATATTGAAATGTAAAAACAAGAGCAAAAAACAACAACAACAAACAATTATAAATAAATAATGTTCCATAACAACATTGCATAACTCTAGTACGAGTCCACCAACACACACTTAGTGTTTAAAAGGGAGATCGATGGGAAAACCTGTTTATGTGGACTCTGGACTTTCATCAAGCTGTTGCTAATATATGTATAGGTAGGTATAGTCCAGTTTCAACCAATACCTAGGCTAAGACAGAGGCTAATGGATGGAAGGATTTGTCAGGTTGAAGTGTATTCATTAGTTGTAGCTTATGCCAACAGATGTCGGTTGGGGGTTGATCAAAAGTATTCATAGCGGCCATATTAAACTGTCCCCACACATTTTCTTATGCAAACACATTATTACAAGAAAACAAAATTCAACTACCGTTGGCCAAGAAGTGCAAAGTGCAACAGTCGTGTAGTGAAATCATAGCTTGGATGGAATTTAAATGAAATTGAGTTTCTTTGTTTGTGGACTTGACCACACAGCCAAGCAGCATGAGTATAGTTAGAGCTAACTCCTCCTTTAAGCCTAGACTTTCAGTTCGTGTGTCTTACCATATAGTTGCTGCACTATTAAATGGCTTTGTACCCTTAGAGCAAATCTTACAACGACAAGGATCACATACATGAAGACAAGCAAGTTTCATGAGTCAATTTCTCTATGACTGATACTCTCTGAAGTTCAAATGACATCATATCTTAAAAATATGCAACTAATCAACACAAAGCTATAGAACTCATTTGAGTGTTTGCAAATACAGCAATAAGGTACTTCATACCATTATAAAATAATTAGACATTAAAACATCATTAAGAAATTCCGTGGAGACTATATTTGTTTAAGCACAAAAGTGCAAATATATTAGCAATAACAACTATAGCTTGTGCAGTGCTATGCACTTCAATGATATTGCTTGATTAAATATGTTCAGCTCTTGGAGACAGCTCCTCACATAAAACAGCCTTGGATAAATCAATTTATATGGTGAGAAAAAACAATCATCCTGCTAGCTGTTAATCATCCTGCTAGCTGTTAATCATCCTGGTAGCTGTTACCTGCACATACACTTGTGTAATGTCTCGTGATCTGAGAACCATTACAATCAAGAGGTGAACAGTAAAATCACAAACAGTCATAATGGCTGACAGATTGAATGGTAAAGTACCTTTGAAAGCATCTGAAAGGTTCTACTAATTATTAGAGTGGGGGTCATTATGGTCTAAAGAGTTGTTTCTTTTGTGTGTGAATGCAAGTACATTCTTTCATTGTATAGTGCAACTTCTAACATTCACATTAGCAATTTTGCCAACTACAGGTCTGGATTGTTCATATTTGACGTATCTTGGACACAAGTGTGTTGGCACATGCCCAGTCTGGTGTTCAAGCTGTTGGCTAAATTCTTGGCTATAGTGCAAATAACTCGTAACTTTGCTACAGATTAACTCCAAGTTGCCTTGAAGTAGTTGTTAATAGTTAAATTTGCAAACAAAACAACGAGTTACTGAGTTGAGGTGCATGCAATTATGTCCTCCTAAATGACCTCAAAATGAATTGAGTGTATTCAGTAGTGGTGTAAAAAGTTACACAATTTTACCAAATGAATGACATCACCATGTAATCAACATTCTCAAAGGTGTGAGTGATGTTAAGCTGCTGTAGTCACACCAGTCGATAAGAAATAACCTGACATCAGTCCACGAGTTAAATAATTTAATATGTGTAGTCATTCCATGTCAGACGTAAACAATGCAAATACAAATAAATAATATTATGTCAGTTCCAGTGGCTATTATTGCATGGCATTTTGTTTGTTGTTGCTGTTGTTTTTGTTTATTATGGCTGGAAATATACAATCACTGCTGTAGTACCAGTATCAAATGCACATTAATTTTGTGGCAAAGTTCAATAGCAATGAAATACAACTGTGACATACTTCAGTTCTTGAATGCAATATTTTTGTAGTTGAATTATTTCAAGTGCTGTGATACAATAAGAAACCAGAGTACCGCCCCTTTCCCTCACTGACTCAATTGTAACAGGAAATTAAAGTAAATTTTAATTTAAATTTTGTTAATCAAGACTTATGTATGACTTCTATGAGGTAAACATGTGGATTGGTACGTTGAGATTAATATACATGTGTAGCTCATGTAATTAGTTCATGTACATGCAAGCAATGCAGTGTTTGATTACTAGTCCCAGGAACAATAGAATTAGTGCACTCTGATAGATTAACAACAGGTACAGTAACACAATAAAACAACAACTTTCACGAACCTGTCCCTTCCTAACTATCTGATCACTTGAATTTGACTAGACTTTGATGCTTTATGTGAATTATAATATTTCTTACTGAATTACAAATCAAGACTTGTAAAACCTAAAAAATACACCTATCTATATACATACAATGAAATAAATAACTAAAAAGCTTTACACCAGTGAACTGAGATATCAATATCAAGTGATATTATTATACTAAGATAATAAATACTAATAATTATTAAATAAGTATTCAAGCACCCTTTAGACAGACAACACCACGATTATCAACATTCAGATAATATAAGTGAGATCTCCAAGTTGCTGAGTATGTACTAGTTATTATATAATATTTAATTCCTTATTTTGATTGCAATAGTCACAACTTACCTCGTGTGCCTTGTTGCACTGCTCTGGTATTTCGATTCTGAAATATATAAAAAAGATAAAAGAAATAAGTTGCAGTGCATCCTAGACCATCTGAAGCACGACAGCTTTGAATCAAGGGGAAGCATTAAAGCAAACATCCTCAGAACAGAGCAGAATACTTGTCTCTCCCATGGCTCTAAGCCAAGTACTGGAATGCACCAACAACTTTATCATGCATGTGTGCGTGCGTGCATCATGCATGCAACTTGCATGCATATTCTCTGCACTCTGATATTACTGCAAGATGCACACAATCACCTCAACATGACCAAATCTTACCAGCTAAGTTCAGAAGCTATAGTTGCTTCAAGTTAGCTATATTATTTTATCAAACTAGCTTAAAGTAAACTTGAACAGCAAATCCACCTGCCTCACCTTGGCGGTAACTTCACCAAGCACACCATCAGTTAAAGTCTGAATGGCAAGAAGCAGGGACAGGATCGTGCAGGTCATCCTAGCAGGCAACATCGACATTTCAGCAAATAGTCCTCGAATAATTTGCAAGGTAGCCTTAAACTGAAGCTCACTATCCCGGCATCGGTCTTCTCGTGCAGATTGAATCCAGGACTACTTTCTCCAGCGTACTGAAACCTTTCCTCTCACCTCGGTGTTGCGGCTTGAGCTACAACAACCACAAACTTGACACCAATGGGTCGCACTTAGTGGTATGCCTGAAAGAGGGGCGTGTCCTTAATGATATTCATAAGTCATAAGAGCAAACCACGTAGAGACGCGCATGGTATATTACGATTAATTTGATGGTGTATAAGAAAATAATGATGATGATGATGGCTTCAAGCATTTCAGTTTTTATATGACAGGCTTGATTTCAGCTCCTCTCCATCTCATAGTTGTTATGACAGGGGCATCCTCATCGTCAGGGTCTTCACTCTCCTACACAAACACACATACATAGTGTAGACACGGTTTTGTTATTGTAAGATTGTTCCCATAGATGTTTACTTGACACCTTCAAACTATCCCACAGACTAGCAGCCACTACGAGCACACAAACACACGCACAATGCACAACACACCCTTCTCACCTTATTCTCAATGATGTAATCTCCTTCTTGATGACAGCCAATGTCAAATGTGTATTTACCAACTCCATGTGGCTACAAAAAAAAATAAAAATTACAGCCCATTGACAGTAGGATTAGTAGAACACATTTCAGTTGACATTATTGTGTGCATAGTTCAGAATCATGTGGCATTGGTAAGGTTGTTAACAAACAGTCAGACTTCATGCAGTACATGAATAGCAGGTTACTCTGAATGAGAGGCAGTTATTGTTTCAGAGAGAGAGAGAGAGTCTTGTTGAAGAGGAGGTGAACAGGTGCAATACATGCTAAACTTCTTTTTGAAGTCATATTTTCTTGGGTATTAAATATAATTCTTGCTTTTTATTCGTATGGGAAGTCAAGAGTGAAAAAGAAAAGAAAAAGAAGACAACAACAAAAATGAGCTGTCCTTCTTTGTTATCATATAAGCCTAAATGTAAAGTTAATAATTGCAAAAAAAGTATTAGATAATTTAACCATTATTGTGGATGAATCTGTTTCATGATAGCAACATTTTGAAATACCTGATCTCCAGCAAAATGACCTCTGTACTTATAGTTCCCATAGACTAGCTCTCCAGTGCCATCACGCCTACCATTGACCCATGAACCCTCGTATCTGACTCCAGAGGTAGCATATGTGTACGATCCATTGCCGTGTCTCAGATTATTGCTCCATTGACCCTCGTACGTATCTCCATTGGCATATGTGTAGGTTCCCTGCCCACTCCTCACGTCCTCCTCCCACTGACCTGAAATGGTGGAATTAATAATAATTACACAGAAGTATATTAATAAATATTTTACCTACCTTCATATTTAGATCCGTCTGGGTAACAAAACGTCCCTTGTCCGTGTTTCAGGTTTTGCTTGTACTCACCGGTGTACCTTGAACCTGATTTGAACTTGTACACTCCCTATTGGACCAGTGGCATATCATCATTGCTAGGATTCAATATTCTGTATCTTACCTTGCCATGGCGCTTGCCCTGATCATATTCGCCATTGTAGACGTCTCCATTGGGAAGATTGGCCTTCCCTTTTCCATGTCTTTCACCTTCTTCGTTTCTTTCTCCTTCATATGTCTAAACAACTTATTATAATTTTATGTATACTGGCCTGTCAGACAACCACTCACCCCTAAGTTGGGACCCTCGTCTTCCAAGTCATCCGACTCTATGTCTGACATTCTTACCGCCTTCTCCTTCTTGGTGTTAGACTTATACTGGTTTCCATAGAAACGTCATCTGTAGGCGCGGTCGAAATGTCTAGCCACACCCACATCTTCACGTCGCGAGCTGAGCCCCATGAAGATATTACTTCTAAAAGCTCCTAAATCTTCTGAGGATCCTTACGAAAAGGTTCGTCCGGGTAGTTCTCTTTTCTTCATGACTTGATAAAGCTGCATGCAGGAGTTGAAGTCCGCCGGTTATGATCCGCACTTCATACAAGTGCTCCATTTTAAATTTATCAATCCTGATCTCCTGTCTACTGCCCTTTATGGAGCTGCTTCTACTTACTCGGGTGTGTTTGCGTATGGATGCGTACCAAAACTGGTAGAATAAATGAGAGAGCGAGCTATAAGATTGACGACCCTGTACCTGTTAACTTACTACAAAGTGTTTGTGTAAAGACTTGTAGATTCACAATTCTTTCTCAGCCTTCTTTCACTCATTAAATGTATTCACAGGCTTTATACAGAATTAAAAAAGATTTGGTCGCTACCGGGAATTGAACCCAGGACCGCTTGCTTAACGCACAAGCGCTCTGCCACTGAGCTACGACAACCAGCCTGCAAACAAACACTCCAATTCTGTATTAAGGGTTACTGCTATGCTACAGTCTCACTCTCAACAAACGAACGAAAATCTTTTTTTTTTCAAAGATTCTTTTTATCCATTATAATTTTTTACTCCACTAATTTATCACTTCCACAATTTTTTTCTCAGCATTCTTTTACTCATTAGGTGTAGGCTGGTTGTCGTAGTTCAGTGGCAGAGTACTTTTGTGTTAAGCAAGCGGTCCTGGGTTCAATTCCCGGTGGCAACCAAATATTATTAATTCTGTATTGTTTAAAAAAGCCTGTGAAAGAGAGAGAATATATCTCTTGTAGATTGTTACTGGTTGAGTTCTAATCAGGAAAATGTGATTAGCACCTTATACAGAGGTGGATGAAGACGTGATGAATCACATACTTCCTCCACTGGCCAGTTTGTGGCAATTAGTGATAAACTCTACATTTAGACTATACTTTCAATAATTAAAAACTAGTATTAATATTTTCTTGTTGTAATTCTATTACTTTGTATGTAGTAGTAGATAGTATCAAACATGTTGGCAGGAGTGAACAGAAGGCAGATCTGTTGGGATTGTGGGTTGCTATGGAGAGAATGTTTATTGATTGGTATAGTAAGTAACTATAGTGACATAAGTGAATAGAACTTCACTTTACAAATGTAGAGGCGTGTCAGCTGAACCCATTGGCAATGAAGGACATAACATGTGGAGAAATAGATTTTTTAGCCTACAGGTGTTGTGACCAAGCAAGGTGTGGCAGTTAGCCGGTTTCTTCTAGCATGCCATGTTTTTGTCTTTTTTTTTTTAAAAACCTGATAGTGAACTCTGCCTAATAGCTGGAATTTTGCAAATTCAATTATGCAAAGCTTGGAAAGTCGTAGACATAAGATATTTTTCAATTCCGTGTTTGGTTGTTTGCGCATGTGTCTACTGCACTTCATTTCATCTGGTGATTAGTTTGTGGACAGTGAGAATGTTGTACCCAGTGCTAACACCGTCTATCTGATCATTGTTGCTATAGCAATTGCAGCCCCGTCAAGTTGAACCTTTGTTGTCAAGCTGTCACATGACTTAGCTGCACTGGAATCTGCTAACAGAATCTATATTTCAGGTATTGTATTTACCAGCCAAACTGCTGTGGAGGCGTGTGATGCAGCTATGATGAGTGCCACACCCACTTCCCTTTCAGGATGTTTGAGTGGTGAATCTCATGGAGAGTCAGTGGAGGAGGAGCTAGAGAAGAAGAAGGAGAAGATGGCTGACTTGTGGAACTTACTGCCAGTGTTTGTGGTGGGCAAAGCAACTGAAGAAGCAGGTAAAGTAAAAACAATTTGTGTGCGTACTTACATTTCTGCATATGTTTGTAGCTAACAGAATGGGTTTGAAGTCAACAGGTGGAGCTTCCAGTGGGAATGCAGAGGACCTTAGTCAATTAATCGTTCAACGTAAGACTGTGTGTGTGTGTGTGTGTGTATGTGCACATGCTGGTAAGTGCCAAGAGAAGTGACAAATGTTTGTCATTTTTTCCCTGTTTGTAGATTTTCAATCGCCATTGTTGACTGATGATAAGATACGTCCTCTTCTCTTCCCCTGTAGCAGGATTAGAAAGGACACTTTACCTGCCAAGCTATCGGCAGCAGGTGTGCCGTTGGAGGAGGTGATTTGTTATGATACAGTGCCACACCCACACTTTGAAGAAAATATGGAAAGCTTTTTGTCTAATGTGTCACCAGGAGAGAAAGTGGGTGTGGTTTTCTTCAGTCCATCGGGTGTTTCATTTGTGTTGGACCAGTTGGTTCAGAAGTGCTCAGAGCGTGACATCACCGTTCAGGTATGCGAGTTCCCAGGGATACCAAACTGTAGGGAGAGTCTACCAGTGGGTCATTACACGTATCTGATACAAGGTGGACAATAGTTCAAATGAATGTCATAATTTATGATATATTTTGTTCTAATTGCTCCCTGCCCCTCCAATTTCAGAGTGGTGGTATATTGGGCAGGGTTTCATACAGAGGTAGGGACGCCCTGGAGTCCCCCCCCCCCCCCAGAATTTCATGAAATAAATTAATATTTATTACTTAATGGTATTCTGTGGTTATGATTTATAATGGTATTCTGTGAGTTTGTTGTTTGTATATATCTAATATTTGGTGAAAGTTCACTTCAGTTAATTGAGGTCCTTCAATTGCAATACGCATTAGTCATCCAAGATTGACGTCACTAATTCTAGACCTGAGACAATTTTTTAATGAAATGGGTGTGGTTTCAGCAAAAGTGGGTGTAGTCAAACAAGTGTGCCCCCCCCCCCCCTCCCCCTCCCAGAAATTAATCCTGTATAAAACCCTGTTGGTAATACAGTTGAACTTCAATTATATTGTGTACACCCACAGTTCATGGCAATTGGGAAGACCAGCGCAACAGCACTTACAGCTGCTGGCCACGCCCCCTCAGCTGTGGCACGTGCCCCCAACCCTCATGGTCTCTTAGATGCTATCAATTTAGCCCATTGAAACGACTTTTTAACTTCTTTTTTATACCATCTTTAAAAAAAAATTAAAAATCATTCAATGATTGTTTTATGAACCAAGTATATGACATCTGCACTGGCTTACAAGATTGATGATGATGATTACTATTATTACAATTAGTCAATGTACTTGGTAAGGGATATCCTGGGTACAATGTTCATAGATTGGAGTTCTTGGAACAAAAGTTTGCAGGCATATGGAATCTTGATGGAAGATATGAAGCCGGAAGACTTGCAGTAGTTACACCTGGGACAGTGACGAGAAATACAGACTAAACAAGTGGACACAGGTCATCACGACTCATTCACAATTAGCAAGATCTTTATGCTACTTTTTAACACAGACACAACTTCAGGAAAAGGGGCTGCCATAAATGGCGTACAATGTACAGAAATAAGTGAATCAATGGAGTTTTTTAAACGAGGGCTAAGAAATAAAATGCTAACAGTTGTACAGAAATAATAAATATATACATTCATGGCCAACCTTTTTATTTTTTTATTTTTTTAAATCTAATGTCCACTTTCTTAAACTTAAAGGGAAGATCTACCCACTTTCACAGCACAAAGTTTCGGCAGAATAGGTGTGTGTGTGCAAACCTATTAAACCCTCTGAAGAAAAAACAAAACAAAACACCCTAACAACTAAACTTGACGACCACTTACCATCCAGAGTATCCCAACAAGCCACACTGCCCACAGACATCCACTTCAAAAATGTCACTGGAGATCATCAGCCTCTCCAGGAGCAGCATGCTGGCCCCGTACCCAATAAGACAGTCTCTCTCCATCTCTCCCAGTCTCAGTCCTCCTTCGCGAGATCTTCCCTCCGTGGGCTGGCGAGTGAGTACAGCTCGAGGTCCCTTGGAGCGGGCATGCATCTTGTCCATCACCATGTGCTTCAGCTTCTGGTAGTAGACAGGCCCAAAGAACACATACACACTCAGCGGCTCTCCCGTGATACCAGAGGTCAGGTAATCCTTGCCGGCGTAGTTGAATCCATGCCTTACCAGATCCTCACTGACGTCTGCCACTTTGTCACCGCCGAATGCCGTCCCGTAGTGAAACTTGCCATCCAGGACTCCAGCCTTTCCAGCCAAGAGCTCGATGAGTTTGCCCACGGTCATCCTAGAGGGGAAGCCATGGGGGTTCATGACGATGTCTGGGCAGATACCACTGTCATTGAACGGCATATCCTCCTGCTGAGCAACGAGGCCGCACACGCCCTTCTGACCATGGCGGCTGCTGAACTTATCACCAAGTTCTGGTCGGCGAGTTTGACGTAGCAACATCTTGATCAAAATGGACTCGTCCATATCTGACGTGATCATAACTTTCTCCATGTAGACATCTGCCGTACCTTTGTACGTAATGGGCGTGTCCTTGTACTGTGGCTCAGACGGCATCCCTCCGGGAGACTGCTGCGTCCTCATTTGAGTGACAGTAGGAACAGATTTGTTCACGAGCACTTGCCTATTGGCGACCCTCTCACCCGAACCACAGATTCCATCTCGGTCCAGAACTTCGTGCCGCCATATTGATTTTCCAGTTTCAGCTTCTTTGCTGGGTCCCAGTATCCGGTCAAATGTCTGGTTAGCGTATTTCTTCAAGGGTACGACTTGCTTCCTGTATACCAGACAGCGGCCGAATCCTCTGTCCAGGGAGGCTTTATTTAGAATAAGGGCATCTTCAATGTCGTAGCCTGTGTAGCTCATCACTGCAATGGAGGCGTTCTGACCGGCAGGGAGTTTATCAAACTGGATCAGGTCAATGGTCCGTGTTTTTACCAAAGGTGCCTGAGGGTAAACGAGCGAATAGAGCAACGTGTCAATCCTGTTTCGCTGGTTATAAGCGATGGAGCCCATGGCTTGCTTGCCCATGGCACACTGGTAAGTGTTTCTAGGAGATTGGTTATGATGGGGGTAAGGAACAAGGCCAGCACACACACCCAGTATGGTAAAGGGTTCTATTTCCAAGTGAGTAGTTGTCTTGTCGATGTTCGCCTCTGTTAGTGCGATATTGCAATCATTCTCTTCATTGACGTCAAGATATTCCACAAGCCCTTGCTTGAGGAAGTCTTCAAACTCCATTCCATTCGAGATTCTCCGTATGTGTTCACTGGTGACCTTAGATCGACACTTCTCTACAATGATGTAAGGACGGCAGACACGCCCCCCATCTGAAGCGATGTAAACAGTTCGATGGTGGTGGTTGGGACAGATGGACACAAACTCACTCAGTCTGCCCAAACGACGCAAGAGTCTGAACGTACGAATCAACCGCTGGTAGTTCCTGACCACACCCAGGATATTGCCGTTAAGGAAAACTATGTATATATCTGGATAGTTCAGTTCCTCACCAGAGAGATATCGGATGTCTTCAACGCCAAGATTGAAGGCGGTCTTGATGATAGGGGCTTCCTCTTGATCGGTGGTGATGTGTGTCATTAGAGCGAGATTCTTCACCAACCCACACGCCTCCCCCTCAGGGGTATCTGATGGGCATAGCATCCCCCACTGGGACGGCTGGAGTGAGCGCGGTCCACTTACCTTCCTCGTCTTCTCAAACTGGCTGGAGATTCGAGTCATGTGACCCAGGGCAGATATGAAAGAAAGGCGGGACAAGACCTGCGTCACGCCTGCACGGTCCAGCTTGAAGCGTTTGATGGACCAGTTGCCACTGGAGATGGCATGGGACAGTCCCATGGTGATCTGGTCCTGCCTCATGTGGCGGACAATGTCGAACACTGCCGCGCGAGGTTTGGGGATCGTCTGGTCTGCTATTCTCTTGAGCTCAAAATTGAACTTCTTGAAGAGATCTTCAAACAGCAGAGAGAGAAGCTGACACAACAAGACACACCCACAGATCATCAATGAACAACTATGCACACAATTATGGGATATGTTCAGGAGTCTATTAGGGAATCAATTGATAGAAGTTTAGGGGACACTTCTATCTTCATTACTTAAAAAAAAAAAGGTCTGGGAGTCTATATAACCTCTTTTCACATAATTTTGGGAATGAAATATTCATTCAGTCTGAGCCATAGGTACACATGTGTGTATGTGTTGGTGTAATTAAGTTTCACAAGCTATTTAATTTTAATTTTATTTACTTTACGCTATGCCAGGATGCAAGCATAAATACTTCACTTGTTGTCATGGGAAAAAGACTGACTTGTAACAATGTCAACAAATAGACCCACCCACCCACCCCACCCACACAAACCTGTCCAGCTAGTTCCAGTCGCTTGTTGCCATAGTAATCCCTGTCGTCAATCTTGAGGGCATCTTCCCTGGCCAGAACCACACGACGAATCATCAGTGCCAGATACACGCTCTTCATTCTGAAATTGAAGCCCACCACAGGGATGTGAGCCAAGACCACACCCGCCAGCACATCTGCCGCCTCGTCCACTTTGGTCTTGGGTCTACCCCAAGTTTTCATCTGTCTGCATTTCCCACCAATGTACTCCAGAGCCTGGAGCTGTGTGAAGATCTTCAAATTGGCGCACTCTTCCAGGGAAGGAGCAAACACGGACAAGACCTCTTCCTCGCTACCTATCAGCTGCACAATCTCCTGGTCAGCGACCACGCCCATGGCCTTAAAGATTACCACAACAGGAATGGCGTCGGTAAAAGAATTGTGCTTGATATAGTACTTGGTCCCTTTCATGATGAGGTTGGTTCTACTCTTGCGCTCGTGGGTGGAGCTTGTGACGGAACAACCTACTAGACCTTTACGGTCGACATCCACGATCATACGATTCTTGGACAGCTGCTCTTGAATTAGAATGACCTTTTCCACCCCTCGGACTACAAAGTAGCCGCCTGGATCTATGGGGCACTCGTTGAGCTTAGCCAGCTCACGGTGAGACTTGCCGTGCAGGATGCAGTTAGAGCTCTGCAGCATAATGGGCATCCGTCCGATGGGGAGCCCCTTCCTGATGACCCGCTGATTACCACGGGTGTACTCCACATCCACGGTGATGGGGGCGGAGTAAGTGAGGTCACGTAGCCTGCATTCATGAGGAGCAATGGGCTTGGTAACGTTGATGGACTCTTCAATGCTCGGTTTCCCCACAGAGATATTGAGGTACTTGAGATAGAAGGAAGGGTCAGCGTCACTGGTGACCAGTTCGTTAGCCTTCACAATGTTCTTGATGTCCACGTTGATGAAGTAGTTGAAGGAATGGATGTGCTGCTTTACTAAACCTTTCACTTTCAAAAATGCAGGAAGAAGTTTCCATTTCTCTTCAACTGTGTTGATGGGTTCAGAAGGATGATCTCCTTCAAGCAGACAGTCAGGAACACCAGGAGGGAGTGACATTGTACTAAAAAGTCTGTCATTAATAATCATAAATAATAATAAATTAACCCCCCCCCAATTTTTATGGAGTAAATTTTAGTTGCAACTTACTCTGTTGAAGTATATAATAGTTAACGATATCATAAGAATGCTTTTTGCAAATTTGAACTCTGACCTTCTTCCCCCTGCAAATGCGGCTGCATGCGGTGCGTATTCTGCAGCAAAAAGTCAGCAGCTATGGTGCTCTCCAATTAGAATATCTTCCCATTCGCTATCTATGGTACACGCTCTTTGTCTGTAACCGAAGGTTTTGTTGAGAGGCTACTTTATTGCCTGTATCTGGCAGTCATGAGTAGTAGTCCAGCTCCTCTTACGTGGTTGCAAGCAGCCGAACACGTAAGTATATTCTAACTTTACCAGTTGCCTCAGTTATACTGAAAAAAAGAATAAAACCAAACAAATTTGTAAGTTTAAGAGTAGTCTATTATTTATCTACCACTTCATTTTTGGGGTAGGTATTACGAGAGGAAGGTCCAGAAATGCATATAAAGGACCTGACTTCACGTATTCTTGAATTGGGTATCGTGAAGTCCAACTGTGCAACTAGTTTAGAGACACTTTTGTATCGCCAAACGTCAGGCAGCATCCAGGGTAAAGGAGCCAATGCTCGCATTGTTGCCGGTCCCACCAAGTTCATCAGGGTGCAGGGGAAGCACGGGTGGTTTGGCTTAAAGCCTAGCGTTCTGCTGGAAGAGAGTGAATTTGCCAGTACCCACAATCTCAGCATGGACAGTGTGGACACTGGGATAACTGACAACCACAGTGCGAGGTGAGAGAAAGAAGTGGTGAAGTGTGTCCGGTATAGTCTGGCGCAACACTGTATTATGGGTTGCTGGTAAGGTATTAATTCACTTGCAGTTGGTGGTACTTATGTGCCACCCCCAGATAGAGGCAGTTGGTAAGGTGTTTTGCACGCCCAGTGCAGTTGGTGAAGTACTTAATCTCTCCCCCCCCCCCCCCCCCCCCCCCCCCACCCCAAAGAAAAAAAAAAAAAAAAGGGGGGGGGGTGCCTCACTCGAGGGGGGGGGTGTGGGGGGGGGGGGG
>WLWI01002372.1_pt1 | contig 16254 bp, 9 predicted proteins | sample 6701501 | NCBI WGS metagenome assembly WLWI01 (sample SAMN12718690, study PRJNA515312) | sponge metagenome | isolation source: marine sponge | host: Mycale hentscheli | place: New Zealand: South Island, Marlborough, Capsize Point | collected 2014-11-01
GGGGGGGGGGGGGGGGGGGGGGGGGGCGGGGGGGGAGGGGGGGGGGACTGGCCAAGATAACAGGGAGGATCCTGGCTAAACAGGGATGGTTGGCAACTATGCAGTAGAACTTCCCTTACAGTAGAACCTCCCTTACAGTAGAACCTCCCTTATCTGGACTGAAAATATCTATCTGGCATAGTCCTCTGTAGGGCAGCTGTTAAGTTACCTTGCTAGGGTAACTACATAACCACTGAACAGCTGCTTAATTAAGAAATACTGGAACTTTGTTATTACAGCCTAAATTATTAATTAGAGCCTTAGCAAAAACTAATCTTGTCATTCTACACTACCAGTAAATATTTATAATGTACTTTTTTTTTTTTAATGTTTACATGTAATGTGATTCCTCTATTATTCTGAGATTCAGGCTTTTCAAAGTTACTGGCATCCCCCAGAACCAAGGTGACCAAGGTGACCCTATGATAAGTGAGCTCTACTGTACTTCTAAAATTAACTCACTTTATATATTATGTCTTGTATTTGTTGAATTTGGAGTTGCATGAGTTAATGTCACTCTCTCGTGTCTCATGTGACAATGAAGGCTATCTATCCTTGCCATCTGATGGACAACATTGCCTCATGTGCTTCTGATGAACATCGGCATAGCAGGCATCACATTTTCACTTGTACAATCTCTGCATTAATGCCTTTTTTATTAGTCATAATATATAATGCATTTAAAAATAGATAGAAACTTTCTCACCTAAAGGGGTCTGGAAAAAAGCAAAGGAAAAAAAAGAAAAATCTTGGTTGTCGCCGGGATTGAACCCATGGCCACTGGCTTCAGCCACCAGTGCTCTAACCACTGAGCTACGACAACCCTCGACTTCCAAGACCTTCACATTTTTCCTTTAGAGCACTGGTAGCTGAAGCCAGTGGCCCTGGGTTCGATTCCTGGCGACGACCAAGATTTTTCATTTTTTTCCTTAGCTTTTTTCCAGACCCCTTTAGGTGAGAAAGTTTCTATCTAGTTTGTGTGAAGGGTCAGAACTTGATAATTGCATTTAAAAATATTTTTTGTCTGTTTTGTGACCATTGTGAATGAAGTTGTGGAGTATGTAGCGGTTAAGTGGATAAAGCTAGAACAAGTTGTATACAAAATCTTGCAACTTTGCCATTTACTGCAAAGTTATTTTAAGTGAGAAAAAAAAAGAATCAACAGATTATGTAGTGTGAGAATGTCAGTTCTTCCTCCACTTTCACTGTCATCCACTTCTTCTGTAGCAAAATGATCCTAATACAAACTAACTATGTAAGTTGAATGATTTTAATTACTTCATTTAATTACATTCCATGTCATCATACTGAGACTAATTTTTCTAGTTTGAAGTAGCTTTAGCAAAACTAATTGCTATAGATTTTCATGCAAAGGAAAGCTCCACTTACCATAATCACAACTGGTGAAATCTTTTATTAAAACCCAACCTCTTTGTGAAGGATGGGAAAAGAGAAGGTGGTTGTCATTAGTCAAGTTCCTCAGGTAACTCTTAGTGGGAAGTTAGCAGTAAAACTCTCTAGGGGCTCCACCCCCCCCCCCCCCCCCCCATCTCTCTGATATTTTAGCAGGTGCTCTAACCACACTAGCTAGTGGAAAGTAGCTGTAAAAACCCAGAAAAAAAGGCAAGTTGCTATAACTACTTGGGTAATGAGCGTGCAACAGTACAGCCATGGGGTAACACTGGTACCATGTGATTAAGTGAGTTATCTCATGGGTCACATACCTAAGAAAACATTGTGAAGATATCTAGCATGGAATATATTGCTGTTTGATTGTCTTCCATTATTTTTATTGGCTTCACAGAAACACAAAGATCATTGAGTAATTTCATGTATAATCTGCACACAAGTTTTACACACAATTATAAGTTGTGTGCAGAACAAGTGTATGCAAATATATGTGGCACCATATGGCACTTTCAATTTGGCCATATGCAGCATACATGAAAAACACTAATGAATCACTAACAACACTTTCATTGTGCACTGGCATAATAACAGAGGGGGAGAGGCACAAAGCACAGAGATTAGGCAGGCCCTGCTTGCCACCAGATTAGTATTAGTATATATATATATATAATGGGGAGGGGTGGAAGGGGGGCTATAATTAAACTATTGCTATATTATACTGAGTTCAAAACAGTGATCAAGGTGTAATAAATGAATTGTGGCAAGAGTTTATAGCCAGCAATTATTATCACATGACATCATCAGCCATGATTTAATACTTTTATTTGGGACAGATCAACACTCACACCTACCAGTAGCCCTCCTCCAACATAGTCATCCACTAATCCAAGTGGCCACGTGAAAGCGAACAGTTAATTTTAAACTCTGAACTCTGTTTTTGATTACTAAACTCCTCCCCTAAAGCCTATGTCATTTTTATTTAATGCAGTAGTTCCCTATGAAGCAGTGCCTAACTATTATTTAAAAATAACCCTTCATACTGAGTGTGACGACACTTTACCCTTCATATAGTGACGGTGCCACCAAACAGCTTATGCTTGTGAATAATTTATGAATACACACACAGTCAGTAATTGAACAGTTGTTGTTGTTTTGTTTTAATTAAGTTCATAATACTGTCTATAGTTCTTAATTCTACTTCATTTAGGCGGCCACGATGCTCCAAATATGAGGTTACTCCATTTTCCAATACATCTATTACTTCTTTGAAGCTCTTCAACTTCGGAGATGGAGAAAAGAGGGCTGTCTTCATCATCATCATCTCACCCAGTTGATTAACAAAAACTGTATTCCCATCCAAGCACACACTGCAACGCCATCATCACCACTCAAATAGTCATTTATATAGGCAGCAGGAGATTCTGATAAGATGAGCTCTATTGCTTTCTTTATAGAAGGACTTAAGGATTTGCCAAGGTTGTTGAAGACAAAATGAACAGGTGTGGGCTAGGGGTTAGAAATACACTGTACTGTGCATCTATTGCCACTGTGTGGACCCAAGATCTGATCAAAGAACTTGTTGATTCATGGAACTATTGTAAATTTTTATGTGTCAATGAATGTCCATTAGTTGAAGCACTTTTTGTATGGTGCAGCAATTGTGGGAGTTCTGTTCTGTCCGTTGTCCAGAGTTCGGAAGTTGTCCGCATCTCAGAAGCTCTTAATATATTCTAAAAATATCGAGAATAATCCGGCAGGCTCAAGTCCTCAGGTCATATAGACATAGAGGAATTTCCTTCTACATATACTGGGTTCATGCTTTCTTGGGTTTCTCAACTATAGCTATACAGCCAGTCGAAAAGGTAGCGCAATTTTTCAAGAGATTACACTTGCTGCTTGTTTTTATTTGCAAGTGGCAAGAATGTGCATTCTTTGAGCAATAGCAGCTATGGGGTCACCTTTACCCCCAGTTGTTGCCTCGTGACAGATCTTGAAGAAAGAGCCACGGACTGTGCCAGACTCATACCAAGTATGTGGGTGCAATAATGTTGATGACACTTTTCATTTTTTGGCCACATGGCAACTATGATTTACAGATATTTCATCAACAACTAAACAAGCACAATCCATCAATAGAGTTCACCATAGAAGAAGAACAAGAAGGTGTCTCCCTCAATGGTGCGTTCTGCCTTGGAGTAGTTATTCAATGAAGCATGAAGAGGAGCAATGTGTTGGAGGTGAAATGAAAGTTATAAGATCAGAAAAAAACTGGCAGACTCAATATGAGTGAAGCTACTCCATTATGTCTTGGACACAAGGTAGATCATGTACTGAGTACACACTTGGACAAGATGCGAGGGAAATGGAAGGCACAAGGGAAGAGAAGTGATGGATGGAGTAGAGTTGATGGACACTGTAATGGCAGGAAATGGTGTGACAGAAGCAAGGGATGTAAGGGATGACAAAGATGAGAGGGAAGAGAAGAATGAGCGGGAAGACAAGGATAATAAGGAAGAGAAAGATGAGAGGAAAAAAGGATGAGCGGGAAGATGAGGAAGAGAAAGATGAGAGGAAAGAAGGATGAGAGGGAAAAAAAAAAGAAATGCAGGGAAATGAAATCTGTGAGCACAGAGGATTTCAGTACAGAGAAAAATGTTAGGGGAAAGGAGGACATAAGGAAAGAGAGGAACAACAGAAGTGCACCCATATACTTGGTCTGAGTCTGGCTAAAAATCAACTCAACAGAAGCTGTAAGTTCAAGCAAAGAAGAACTTGCTCATGCCAAGGAAATGAATTTAAAAGAACCAAAGACAGAGAAAACAAACGAGATAGAGGAATCACCCAAGATTGAAGTCATTAGATCAGAAAAATGAGGGCAATAAAAACAGTGTAGATCATAGATAATGGAGTGCAATATTATGTGGATTGAGAAAGAAGACAAGAAACTTAAAACTACTGTCAAATAAACTGTGGCTTGTGATATCAATTGTTGGACAAAAGACAGAATATTTCTAAATAATATTAACTCTTACAATGTCAGCTTTGGAATCTAAAACAATTGTCTGTAAAATTAATTACATTGAATTGAATTAAAGTAAATAAAATATACTTGCTGTCAGTTTGCTGGCTTCGCTGTATGGAATTAAGTATTACTAGTAAATAATCACCTTAAATTTGCCTGCTGTACTAGCCAGGCAGCACCAAGTAGCTATATCAATTACTGACCTGTATGTATTTCTCAAGTATTGTGACTGCATCAATTCACCAGGTAGACAATAATAAGCAAAAATTTGCTTGAAACCTGTGACCTTTAGGACCTGCCAGATAATGCTAGCATTTTTTGTGGAATGATAGGCAACAAAGTAGCATAGTGGAATGGTTTTAGAATAATATAAGCATTTAAAAGAATAATAAGGGGAAGATAAGAATAATCAGCCCATATAATCCAAAGCTTTTTTATAGCAAAAGGACACCAACATTAAGTAATGTGGTTATAAGGCTGATCTTTATTATTAGATTAAAGCATCTGGGTTAGTGTTGGCCACTCTGTTATTCTATGTCCATAATGGGAAAGTCTGAAATACTGGTAGTATAGTCAGCTCAGGCTCAGAGTAAGTCTTGTGGAGAATTATGCTAAACGGTTTGTTCTTCAGCAACTCAAATATCATATTGGATCACTTTGACAAAAAAAATGCAAACTACATAGTACTAATTACGAATTTTAAACTCTGCCCTATTGTCAAAAGCTTTCTCCTCAAATGATCTATATTATTGCAACAAAATCTAAAATAGTCACCCACAAGTTTATTAAAAGGATTCATATGATCTTGTATTTAGCTACCTGTAACTGGGATCACAGAAACTGCCACATAATCGCCAAAATATAATATTAATGTCATAGCTTATATGAAAATTAATAATAATGCATATTCTTGGTATCAAAACTGCAAAGTTGTAAAATTTCCCATTAACTGTAGTTCAGACTTTAGCATGCTAACTAAGCTGGTTACTGCAATCTTAAAAGAGTATGACATCTGATGTATCCATCTTCATCCATGACTTTCTCCTACAAGGAGCCGAAGAAGACGGCATTAAAGAAAGCTTTATGACTCCAGGCATAAAACATAGGTAGCTATTTGATTTTCATACTCAACTGTTCCTCTTGCATTCTCAAACGAGTTTATGTTATTTGGTATTTAAATCTGTAGCCGACTACATTATATTTCTGGTTTACTCTATGCTCATGATCCCAATGTGCAAATTACTTATATAAAATCAGCAGAAAATTTTAAAGCTCTCACTGGTGAATATCCAAGCAAGTAATTGAACATGAAGGTGTAGTAATCAAGACTGTGCCTTTGTATGTCAGACTTCTTCCTCATGTAATCAGACATCATCAGCCTTCATGCAGTACTACCTTGTTTGGAAGTCAATTCAGTGGACAATACAAGCTGATTCTCAAGCAGTGCTAACATGCTGTCATTCTACCATTCTGTACTATATATTTGGGCATTAATTTAGCAATTTTCTTTTTAATCATTGAGCTGGGTAGCTGCAAAGCTAAATTTTGCTATTTATTTACCTGTATGCATTTTTTAAATAGGATTAACAGCACTCTTTAAGTCTATTTTGTTTGCTCTACTGAATTCACCAAATGTTTCCCATTGTATGGTTTTCAGTATATTGACTGACTGTCAGTGCATACTAAATGCTGTTTAGAACTTGGTTTTGGGGAGTGGGAGCATCATGTATCACAAGCCAATTTATTCACATGAAAACCACTTTCATATTTCATGAAAAAGCATATCTTCATATTAACTAAGCGTCTTCATATAAACTAAGCATAAAAAAACTTTCCCAAAGCACATGTGTGCCCCACTGTACCTGCACAAGCAATCAGTCTGTGGTGGGCCAGTACCCTCTTGCCCCCCCCCCCCCCTCCCCGCACACTCTCATCATTCCTGAATTATATAATAGATATGGAATTATAGTGATACCTACAGATAATTTCGTGGTACTAATAATCAGATCCATACAGAGTTTTTATCTTACTGCCTCTGTGATTTCAATTGCTACATGTTTGGCAGCTATACAGGACAGGTGTAATTTTATACTTGCTACCCAGTACCAGCTGCGAATATGTTAAGTGGAGCATTCTTTTGCATGAAAATCCATAGCAATTATTTTTGTTAAAGCCACTTCAAACTAGAAAAAATTAATCACAATATGACATGGAATGTAATTAAATGGAGTAATTAAGATCATTCAACTTACATGGTTTGTATGTAGTCTAGGGTAGCCAGACCCTTTACCACCCTTTACCCGCTACACGGGGGAGGAAAGGATCTGGAACACCACTATTGACTCACCGGTTCTAGCTCCACCCGAAAGTTGGTGGAGATGATTAGGCTTTAACTATGAATAACATTAGTAGTATCACAACTGCAGCCACTCTATCTGCGAGTTGCAATTTCGTGCATCGACAGTGATAAGTACCTCTGACGAGACTGTGTTAGATGCTGTGCACAAATCTTAAGCCGTCTGGGTTACTCGTGTCTAATGAAAGAATGATTCATTTTGCTGAGTAAAAGTTTTCGCTCATAAGTTTCTCCTTTACCTCACGCGGTCACTTAATGTTATTCATAGTGCCAGAGCCTAATTACCTCCACCAACTTTCATAGTACAGCTGAGTTAATGGCAGTGTTCCAGATCCTTCCTCCACCCGCGTAGGGGGTAAAGGGTGAGACTAGTTTGTATGTATTAACTACCAGGTTATACTAGGATCCTTTTGCTGCAGAAGGAGTGGATAGCTAACAGTGAAGTGGGGAAAGAACTGACATCCTCTCACTACTACAAAATCTGCTGATTCATAAAATCTGATAAATTCATAAATAAACTTATAAAACCCACTTACAGAGCACCCACACTGAAAAAAATTCTTGTAGCTTAAATTACCAAGACAATACTTAGAGCAGGATATAATGAGCAGTCACATTCACCTTCAATTCATACTTCTTAACTTTGCATTTCACTTACAATAATCTTCAGAAAATTTCAAAGGGAGTGAAATGAACTCAAGTAAGGGGTGAGCACCCTCTTTTTCCCCAATGAAGCCCTGCATAAATGTATAGTGTTGTTCATTAAATCTTATTTACATAGAACTTGTCACAATTTTCTAACTATAACAACCACAACAGTACAAAAATAATTTTACAATGAATAGCAAAGACAGATTCATATTTATTTGAAGTTAAACTACTTTACATAGATTTCTACTAAATACACGATGGTGTCCTCTCCATCTCCATTACTTTCTCCCCTGCAAAGTCGCACATCTATGTCCTCAAATGTTGCCTGTGGTAGAGTTGACTTGAACCGTGGAGGATTGTTGAAATGACAGCAAGCATTATTGGGTCCACATCCTGTTCCATCCCAGAGAGGATCTGTAGTATAATAGTCAGTTATGCTAAAGCCAGGTCCAGGATTTCCAGTATCACAGAAGTAGTTATTCTGAATGAATGAAGGCAACTGATGTAGCCAGTTATTCTGAGTATCCTCTCTATCCGGGTGAAGTTCCCCTCTGCACAGCCTCAATTCAATGTCATCTGATGTTCCCTGTGGTAGAGTAGACTGGAACCATGGAGGATTGTTAAGTTGACAGCAAGTATTATTGAGTCCACATCCTGCTCCATCCCAGAGAGGATCTGTAGTATAATAGTCAGTGAAACTGAAGCCAGGTCCAGGATTTCCAGTATCACAGAAGTAGTTATTCTGAATGAATGAAGGCAGGTGATGTGGCCAGTTATACTGAGTGTTAGTACAGGCACAGTTCCATATGGTTTGATAAGAAGGGTCTTCCTCATAAAGAGCAGATGCAAAAGACCATATAATATGTTATCTACTGCCGACTGGTCCATGAGTAACTGATATTCCATCTACATAAGCTAAGTCTATACTTAATCGACCATACTTGCAACAGCCTTGTTGTTTTGTTATATTTATCTGGCCTTCGATTAGATCACTTGAAGGACAAACCCCGTCTCCAAAAAAGCAAAGGAAAAAAATGAAAAATCTTGATCGTCGCCGGGAATCGAACCCAGGGCCACTGGCTTCAGCCACCAGTGCTCTAAAGGAAAAATGTGAGGGTCTTGGAAGTCGAGGGTTGTCGTAGCTCAGTGGTTAGAGCACTGGTGGCTGAAGCCAGTGGCCCTGGGTTCAATTCCAGGTGACCACCAAGATTTTTCATTTTTTTCCTTTGCTTTTTTCCAGACCCCTTTAGGTGAGAAAGTTTCAATCTATTTTTAAATGCATTATATACTATGACTAATAAAAAAGGCATTAATGCAGAGAATTTACAAGTGAAAATGTGATGCCTGCTATGCCGATGTTCATCAGAAGCACATGAGGCAATGTTGTACATCAGATGGCAAGGATAGATAGCATTCATTGTCACATGAGACACTAGAGAGTGACATTAACTCATGCAACTCCAAATTCAACCAATACAAGAAATAATAAAAGTGAGTTTATTTTAGAAGTACAGTAGAGCTCATTATCATAGGGTCACCTTTGTTCTGGGGGATGCCAGTAACTTTGAAAAGCCTGAATTTCAGAATAATAGATGGAATCACATTACATGTATTACAAACATTAAAAAAAAGTACATTATAATAATTTACATGTAGTGTAAAATGACAAGATTAGATTAGTTTTTGCTAAGGCTCTAATAAATAATTTAGGCAGTAATAACAAAGTTCCAGTATTTCTTAATTGAGCTACTGTTCAGTGGTTATGTAGTTACCCTAGCAAGGTAACTTAACAGCTGCCCTACAGAGACCAGATAGACATTTTCAGTCCAGATAAGGGAGGTTCTACTGTAAGGGAGGATTACTGCATAGTTGCCAACCCACCCTGTTTAGCCCTCCCCCCTCCAAGTGCATAATGTTTAATTACATTCATTAGTGGGCGTGCCAGTGGGTGTGATCAATCCCGGTTTTCGGTTCACAGTGTTGTGCACCTGCCCATAAGATGAAGTTACTTGAAATCTACCAAGGCATAGGAGCCAGTAATGATGTGGAGTAGAAACTCCATCCAGCTTGAATGACTTCTAAGCCTTAAAGTTTGATGGGTAGTGTGCTGTCCTATATATAGCAACTGCCTGCTCGCCTTTAGTAGTGCACTGCAACAAATTAGTGCCAGTGCAATGCAGCTGAGCCTCACTCACAATTAGTGCATTTGGTTAGGGCGGGGCACTTACTATAAAAAAAAATCCTTCACAAAAGTAATGGATCCAGAATATACTCTCCCATTCAAACTTCGTCAAGGCTTAGGGCACGCAAGGGCTCGGCCCTATAATGGTGAGATATTTTTAATATAGGAATTTTACTGAAATAATCGACAATAGTACACATCGTAAAGTGAGTATGTATATATAAAAATAAAATAGAATTCAACAAAAACTCATCGTTATGACATACACACACTGATAAGAAAATGATATACAAAAAAAACTGCTTCTAAACTTCAGTGATAACCGTGCAGCATAGCGGTAAACGTCTCTGAAATGGTGACAGGGCTATTTCTTGAGATTCAACGGACTTCCAGTCTTTATTCTTGATAGGTGCTTTCTCCTAGTAGTACTTGATGGCCTGAAGAAATAAATTAACTCCGGGGGAATAGCAGAGGTAAGTTTAACACACCCTAGCAACCAAGGCCAATGGTTTTTCGGGCTCACAGAGTGTGATTAAACAATAATCAACACTGTTAATTAAGTCCACACCCACTTTCTGGCCACATCCACTTCCTGACTGGACCACTTTAAATTTGTCTGCTACACCCCCTGTCTACAATCTTTTTTGTTTAAGATGAAGCTTTCTCCATTCAGTATCATTTGACCCATCACTTTGCAAGATTGAAGGACACATTCTACATAACCAAGTTGTGTACCACATTGTACATCTACCCAGCACTATTGAGTCAACACCCTCCTCCATCCCAGAGAAGATCTGTAGTATAATAGGCAGTCAAACTAAACAAGATTCCTTAATTCCTTAATTGAGTACTGGAAACCTTCCCCATGTACCATTTGTTTCTGCAAAGGAGGCAGAAAGAAGGAATGCTGCATCCAGCACCACTGTCCGGGGTACCTGGAATGTTTCGGATTCCCCACTATAACACGTCCTGGGAAGTGTTGTGCTGAGTGCAACTTTGGAGTTTTGCCGGACGATTGTGACGTGGTGCCTGTCAAGTATAGGTGGATACAGTACCTCGGTTTCTACAAGAAGAAATCTGCATGCAAGCGGCTGCTGTATCATGGATGCAATAGAGATATTGTAGAAGTCGGGAACAAGCTGTACAAATGTCAGCCTCAGATAGGACTGGCTAGTGTGGCATCGAGCACTGGCTGTGAGAGCTTGGAGGGCTCTTACCACGATGTTGTTCATTGTGTTAAGGTTGAACTCAAAGATGGTGAGATTCCAGCTGACTATGGTACTACTGAAAAGTGCTAGGGAGAATGTTATTATTATTATTATTAGTTATGTATTAGATTAGTTTTGGACTTTATTCCGTATCCTTGCATTTACATGTAAGTGGTCTACAAGTTACCGCTTTCTTAAGTCCTTTTATGTTAAATATATTTTTTATAAATAAATGAAAACCAGTAAATTGTCCATTGGCTACATCAGTGTTCTAACCTGATGGCATTATAATAAAAATTATTATTATTGTTATTGTTGATTTTGTCGCAAAGTTAAAGCATAGTCACTTGCGAATAATTGGATTGGTTTCATTTCTTAACTACTTAGAGGTTGCTTGTTAAATTTAATCATTGAATTCTGCTAATAGTTATTACTTGTGCACTAGTAAGATCTTATTTTATACAATTTTATTTGGGAGGGCGTGGCAAAGGCAAGTCTACCACCCTATAAAACACTAAAGTTGTGAGGGAATGGAAAACTTTTGAACTACTAACATCACATGCTCCAATATTGACTGAGGTTGTGATATAAGAATTCAGTCCTATGTATAGTTGCATTCAATTGAAGATTGTTCCATACAAGTCCTTACCCTAAATGTGTGTTTTAGTTTATCACATGTGCTACTGATGTACTGCATGTACGTATGTTCATGTGTTATCTTGCTCCTATAGCATTCCATGAAGTGATTGATCTGTTGTAATTATTTCATTTATACAGTGGGTATTGGGATATTTGCTTTGAGCATAACATTTTTTTGCATCCCTCACTCTAAATGGTAAAAAAAGAAAAAAGAAACACCTTTAAAATGGCTCATGTTTCATAAATCTTTTCAGAGTAGCAACAAATTAAGTATGAATAAGTTGCTTGTTGACCGCAGTGGTTGATATCTAATGGAAAATAACACATGATAGAGTGGCTAGTATGAGTTATGAAATGGCACAGAATGAGACTACTGCTGCCCCTCCCACCTGTCCCTGTCCATTTTATAGTACAAAACATCTGTGGAACAGTGGACTCAAGCAATGTGTGTTTGTTTGTATTGTTTGTGTGTTTAAAATCTGGGTGTAGTTTGCAAGGGCATACATAATTCCTTGGGTTTGGGCTTTGAAATATAATGGCCTCTCTTTACCGGTTTCTCTCGGCACTCTACAGCATCATAATATTCAAAATTTAAATGTTTGCAACCTGGCTGTGAATTTATATTGACCAATGCGACAACAGTTTCGCAAGCATACCATTTCTGAAACCTCCAGGCGAAATCCTTATCGCAGCCGTGAACCAAAATTCTATTACACGTTTGTCTTGTGTCCCATCTTAAATAAACCTCATTCCACTTAACTGGAACCAGATTGCAGCCGTCATCCAAGCTGCCAAAGTCACACTCCTTGCAGCATTCTCCTGGTCTCTTCCTCTTGGGATATCCGAAGCACTCCAGTCCAATGCAAGGGTCACGGATGCACGCTCTCTTGCCATTTTCGCATCGGCAAGTGGTGCAGTCATTAGGTTTCCAGCGCAAGTCAGTGAAGCTGTGCACGACGCACCCTTCAAATTTGCATTTGCTGTGAGCACATTTTCTACAAGGGTTGTCGTATGTGACACCTATGGGGTCACTGCACATCTGAATGCAGTTCAACTGAGACTGCAGGTTGCTGGGGTTGTAGTAGGATAGTGAAGGGGTGTGGTTTTGAAGGAGATCCCTTGCAGTGATGGTATGAAGTAGATCAGTAGTAGCGATGAAAAGAAGAGTGGATTCCAATGTTACCATTGTTCTTGTTGTATTCTGGCTGCCTAGTCAAAAAAATAGATTAATTGTAGAAAATAATTTCTGGTTTCTTTATTTAGCTCTACATACATTATCAGGGCCTCTATAATTCCAGCTGGTATTTTGAGAACACCTGCAATTAATTGTGGGTTGGTTACTTAGCAACTATAAAATCCAGCTGCAATTCACTCCTTTACTACTTGTCTGTGGTTATAGATTGGGTAAGTACAATTGTGATTTTTTTTGTCGTTTTTTTTTGCCGGATTATAGCTGATGATTGTTGTGTTGTAACATCATCCTTAGTAAGTACATGGTGCTTTCAGTCATGTCACTTCTAGGGGTATGTCATTGCATCTCCTTTCTCATGCTCTTCTTCCCATCCTTTTTTTTTTTTTTTCACTTGTGTCCTTAGATTCTTCCCTTTATATTGTTACATTATTGTTAACTATGAGAGGAGAGAACACTGTGATACAAAGTGGTGTCAGAACCTCCTCTAACATTTTTCAAGTTCAGACTGAATTAGCTCCTCTCTATTGCAACAATGCTAGTTGAGTTTAGTACTGGTAGTAAATCAACAGAGGTGTATAGACATGCAGTTGTTTGGGTTGTACATTTGCAATGCCTTATGATTTTATGATTTTAATATCAATATATTGATGCTTACAAGATATATAGCTTTATCTCAAGTTATCAGCTATAGCAGTTGCTCTAAAACTCTTAACACTTGGTCTTAGAAGAATAAGCCACAAAATGACTTTCCTGTGTAGTAGTGGCAGTTTCCCAGTGAACAGTGATCTATCAATCAGATACCGGTGTGTCTGGCAATGGGTTAGTAGTTTAGTACCACTAACTATGGGTGGTGTTGGATGGGTTGCAGGATGCCAGACAAAGATTTTTCCATGTATTCGAATTAAGAAACAATAGCATCAGTTGGCACGACAGACACCAATTTACAGTAATGGCTCTGACTAGCCAGCCACTCGCTTGGGAAATATTTAGAAATAGTTTCATATGCTCTACATTGCCAGTACTACGTCTGTTGTCCACACTACATTGTGATGGTCTTTAACTGCATGCAATATAATGGCTGTACGTGAGGTTGGTAAGGAGGGTGGGGGTTCAGAAGGAGAGGAGGGTAGGGGTGTATGGGGAGGGCTGGTGGAGAAGGGGTGTTGGCAAGGGACTTGGTTGAGCTGCACGTACATGCATTTGGGTATGTCTATGTTTATGTCCATGAGAGTCTCTCTGTACATGCATTCACATACTGCCTGTACACGTGTGCTCATATGTATGTGTGTGCACGTTCATGTGTGTGTGTGAATATCGTTAGGGTTAGGGATGGTGATGAAGGAGTTAGGGTATTGTCACAGATGGACAAATGGAGTGTATAATCACACATGTTGCATGTGTATGTATGTATGTATGTACTTTTGTGTGTGTGTGTGTGTGTGTGTGTGTGTGTGTGTGCTCTGTGGGTATGCATATCTTACTTTCGTGGTTGTAGAAATAAGTAAGAAGAAAGAAAGTTTGGAGCTTGAAGAACGAAAGAATGGAGAAGAGAAGGATGAAGACAAAGATGTTGAGCCCACACTGGAAGACTACGTTTCTCTGAAAGTGGCTGCCAAGTTGGAAAGTATCAATATTGAAATTTTCAAGGTACAATATTTATTTACATATGCATTTGGGGACCTTACCTAACACTGTCACTATATAGAGACGTAGTCGGTCACCCCCAGACAATATTTACTCTATCCTCTGACCCACCCACAAAGTGTATCACATACTGATACACACATCAGTGCTGGGCATGACCTCTGTAAACACACACCTGATCTCTAGGTTATAAGGAATGATTATACCAGCAGAAGCTCAACAGTTTCGCCAAGCATTGTATGGCTTGGAGGGGAGTTCACAACAATGGTCTATGTACTCACACATCATGGCTTCTGATGTAATAGCACTTCTCAGTGTTAAGCTCTAACAAAGTTAATTGTAAATTGAATACGTTTTTTTTTTGTTTGTTTGTTTGGTTATGTTTTTTTGCTGCTGTTGATTTAGTTCTGGTGGGGTACAAATAACACTGGTAATCAATAATTATCTTATTTAAACTTTAAAATATTTTAATGCAATGCATATCTATATGTAATGGAGGAGTAGGTTGAGAACCAAGTTCCACAGGAAGCTAATCTGAGTACGGAGATAGTGAGTGAACGATACAGTGTTGATACAAGAGCAAATAATAATAAAAAATAAAAAAAGATCCTACTATTAGCGAGTGATAGAACGGGTATCCTGTGCTATTAATCACACAAACATTGTGTCCCTCCAAAAAAAATTCCCCCGTGCAATTTCAATTGAACAGCTTTTTTTCTCGTATTTTTTTAATCGACAATTTACACGCCTTACTGTTAATATTTGAATTTACATGATATTTAATTTAATGGACTAGAATAGCATGGAGTTAATATGTCCAAAGAAAAAAAACTCTATTTTCTGTCATTCATGGATACTCTGCTATGCAGTTGTTTATCATGTAAGTAAACAATGGTTAGGTTTTTGCTGTGTGATGGAATTTCCTAAATAGGTCTTGACACACTATAGCAATAACCACAAAAAAAGTACAAGTGCGGCAGGGTTTCATCTAGGTTTTTTTTTATTGGGTGGGGTGGGGGTGGGGTGGGTAAAGGGTTATCATGTTCATTATCGTGTGATTTATATCTACAATGAAGTCATTGCAATAAGCTTTAATTATTCAATGCAAGTATTGCTTTTGTGGAAGACTTAGAACTGGCCCCCTGGCACACTGCAACAGTGGAAAGAAGTTTTAGCATTCTTGCCAACTGTCACGAAAGCTCCGGGACAGCCCCGGATTTATCAGTCAGCCACTGTCCTGAAACAGAATTGTATTCTTTAAATTGTTTGTCCCAGAAAATGATGAACTTTATTTGATTACTACGCATGGTAATTTTACTTAATCCAAACTTGTGAATCCTTCCACTGTTCAAAAAATTCGATTCAGAATTTACAAATTGGAGTGTTCATTTGACTCTAAAATTGCATTTATATAGATTCAATCGAATGTAAAGTACCGCTCAGTTTTCAATCAGCCGGCAGCAACCACTACCTATGTCACCAGTTCGTTACATTACATTATTATGGTTTTGTCTACTATTGTCATGAAGTTCATCTTTCTGGGGTGTGGCTTAGTGTCCCTGAACTTAGATTTGAAAAGTTGGCAACTCTGTTTTAGTGACATGAAAATAGTCAAAACAAGATTGAGAAATGGCCTGGGGAGATAGATACTGGTTTGGATCAAGCTACGAGAGTGAGCGTTGAGGACCAAAAATACTCGACAATGAATTTAGATTATAATTATTATTAATCACTACAGGAATTGTAAGGAAAAAGTTTAAAGATGTTGCATACACCTCCTTATTCTAAGGTGTCCCTGTAATCAAGGAAGCATCCATCTGAATTTTCTGATTTTTTTTTTTTTTTTTTTTTTTTTTTGGGGGGGGGGGGGGGGGGGGGGGGGGGGGGGTGGGTGGTTTGGGTGGGTGGCTT
>WLWI01002373.1_pt1 | contig 16251 bp, 14 predicted proteins | sample 6701501 | NCBI WGS metagenome assembly WLWI01 (sample SAMN12718690, study PRJNA515312) | sponge metagenome | isolation source: marine sponge | host: Mycale hentscheli | place: New Zealand: South Island, Marlborough, Capsize Point | collected 2014-11-01
AGCTATTGATACTATTTCACTGCATAATAGTATATGAGTTCACTATTTTAGGGAAGATGTTGAATTTCTTGTTTTTTCTTGTTTTATTTATTTTGATCAATTCATAAATTGCATATGTAGTCACTCATAAATTAAAACAACAACAACTATCCCAACACTTCAGTTATGTAGCTATAAGAACACTTAAAATTCCATAGCCCATGCAGACTAATCCATTTTCTATGATGCTCAATTATTCAAATACTTCAGCTTTCTGAACATCCCCTACTAACATTATTCAGATAGCTTAAGTCCTACTGTATACTGTACAGATTACTTTTTAAGGTCAAACAAGAGATGAACTGTTCTACAGTAATATGTAATGAAAAGAAAAAGAAAAAAGGATTAGGCGATATAAGCTACAGCTACAGAGCACTAACATTATTCAGATAGCTTAAGTCCTACTGTATACTGTACAGATTACTTTTTCTACAGAAAAAGAAAAAGGATTAGGCGATATAAGCCACAGCTACAGAGCTTATGATTATGTCCTAGGAGGGGGTGTCACCATATCCTGGAGGGGGTCACTGAAATCTAGGATTAGGTGACCCCAGGGAGTCACGGTGTCCTAGTATAGAGTGACCCCGGTCACCAAAAACTAAGGATTCAGTGACCGGGGGGTCACTGTAGGGTGGGGTCACCAAATCCTACGACACCGGCTAAGGCTGCGTTTCCCGCTTGTCGTATTCTGGTGGCAGCGATACTTGCCTCCATTTAGGTAGCCCTTAAAGCTCAAGGAGCTGCGAGCCTACAACTGGCACTTGTTTTTCTTGCAGTTAACATGGTTGGCTGCATATAGATGTATTTGTAGGGTTTTAGTAATGTGCTAATGTTTTATTTCATGTGTTTATGGTGGTCTATTATTCTATTTCAAACTAATGCCTCAATGGTCTGTGTATGTGGAAACGGAATAATTTCATAGTTTGTATAGAACCTATCAGAGTTAATACGTTATAATAAAATAATACACTCAGGATTATTATTACAAAGATTCATATTAAACACTTTCAGTGCCAGAACTTGCATCAACAAATATAATCTTACTTACTGTGTTTATTGTGAAATTAAAAGTATTTTCTTGAAGATATTGAGCTGAGCCTACTTCCACTTCAATCATAATTTCTATAGAAAATATAGCTACAGTGCATCATTCTAATAGCTAATTTTGCGAAATTTAAAATTCTACTATCTTGCAATAAGTTTTCTCATCATGGGGAACTACCAGTACATTATTATACAGATGATCATTACTTTTTCCAAACCACAAGCTTTCCTTGATATTATATGTATAGTTAATAGAATAGCTTATTGAATGCCATCATCTAAGCTAAGACTAACTCTCAAGTTCTAAGAAAAAACAGATTTTTTTTAATATAAGTTGAAAATTATAATCTAGTTCGTGTGAGTAAATTTGTACTTCTCACCTTGATTAATTTTAGTTACATTAATTGATCTCAAATTTCCTTCTCCAAGGTTATTTATAGGAATTACTATGATCGCAAAATTTTCACAATTAAATTGATTACGATTAAATTCATTAAATATGTAGCAATAATTGGACGAAGTGATTCCATTTATTTCTGTTGAAGTTCCACTGTACTTTATGAGCAAATTATATGTTATATCACTTGCCAATGGCACTCTTAATGAAAAAGGTTCACTCCAGAGGACTGATAAAGATCCTGATGAACAATTAAAATCTGGTTTTGCTGTCAAATTGGTCACTGATGATAAAACACCTGATAATACAAATTTTTATATAGTTTAGTAAAACTTATGCTGCGTATTCAAATTGTAAAACATAATTTTTCTAACAATTTGAAAGAAATATTAATGCAGTAAGTTTGCTGATCCAGCCTATTTTTAAAGTGGTGAGAACCATTTATAAATTATTCAGTCATTAGCGGCTGAAATAATTATAACCTTTCGACTTCTTTCCGAAGAGGACTTCGGCAAGAAGTCCAAACGTCACATTAAGTTGTAATTAAAAATATTGGCTGTTAAAAAGAGAAAATATTCCTTTTATCATTTATAAATTGTCTTAAGGCAATTGCAGAAACTACTTTTACATGGGAGAATATATGGTACGAAAATAATCTGTCATAGTATGCTGCTATTATTCAGGCTGGCACAATTATTGTTCATGATTCAGTATCATGAGTTTAATAGAAGGGACTATTGATAATATTTGAGTTCACATCTCTCAAGCTAAATTGTGCTAATGGAAATTTTATATCTGATGTACCAGATATATGCTAAGATTATTAGTGGTTATATTGGATGTACTAGAATTACAAACTTTTAATTGCATCAAAAATATTAGTAAAGAAAGAAAATTTTAGCTGCATTATTATGTTTGATGTGTTTTTAGTATAACTATAGAATCTATTCTTATAATGAAATAAACTGAGTGAGTGAATCATGAGCATTCTTAAATTATTGAGCATTGTCATCTGTATACACAAACAGTACTAATAACTAATTACTGTAGTTTTGGTGTCTTTCTTTGGAAACATTTTCCGTACCATCACAAAAGTATGAGAAAGATGTATTGTATGCTCAAACACTAAAAATGTGAACAATAAAAGGAAGGACACCAAAGTTAGTGTGTATTGCCCTAAATGTGATATATTCATGTTTTGATCCAGCACAACCACTGCTGTACTCTCTATTGTGTTTTTTTATGCAAGCTATAGCTCGTATCCTGTGGCAATAATGCATATTACAAATGGTGAGACATTATTGTTGTAAATTCCGATTAAAGTAGGTGTGGCCTAACAATTGAGGGGGTGTGGCTTAAAAGAGGGCAAATAAGCATTGCTTAGGGAAAATGCCATATCACTTCTGCAGCTGAGCTGTTTGTAAGGCAGCCCAATGGAAATTAGTCACTCTCTCGAAGGACCAGAGTCCACCCCAGACTAAGTATCACTAGCTAGCCCTCACTCTCAATCACAATTCACTTTCATCAAATTCATTCATTGAGGTAGACTGATAAATTACCGGAAGTAGTTGGGTGATAAAGAAAGATTGCGCAAGCGCGTGAATAATGTTTTATGCATGAGTAATGTTTATGTTTATAGCTAATGACTGGAATGTTTACTGACAAATGACAAGCGGTTGTTCAGGTGCACTCAATCCTGAACATACTGGGGGGCGGGGCTCGAGGTGATATCTTGTTCATTCTCTTCTGTCTCCTCTGCTTCCTCCAGGTGGAGCTTGACCAGGTGGATGTCCCTCCGGTATGTCTTCCCTCGGCAGGTAATGTCGACTGCTCGAACTAGATTGTCAGCGCCAGGATAGACTGCGGTTATCCGTGCCAAAGGCCATCTGACGTGAGCAAGTGTGGAGTCCTTTACATAAACTAGATCACCAACCTTGGCATTTGGTTGCTGTCTTCTCCACTTTGTCCTGGCTTCCATGGCCGATAGATAACACCCCTTCCATGCTCTCCAGAACTCTTGTTGGAGCCTTTTGACGAGTTGCCATCTGCGGAGATTACCAATTTTGATGTTATTTGCTGGCCTTGTTGGTGGCATTTTGAGGTTTCTTCCAATCAGGAAGTGGCCTGGCGTCAGCACTAGGCCATCATCTTCTTCAGGTGCATCCAGTGTGGCTAATGGTCGACTGTTTAATATTGATTCAACCTCTGACATTAGATTCTCAAGTTCATCCTGTCTGAGAGGGTAGGGTGAGGCAATCTTCTTAAGCTGAACCTTCATGGCCCGGACACCAGCTTCCCACAGACCACCAAAGTGGGGTGCCCGGGCTGGGATGAAGTGCCACTGTATGTCTTGTTCGGCCATCATCCTTGCTGCTGGTTCTTTGCAGCTGTGGAGCAACTTCCTGATTTCTGAAAGCTCGTTTTTAGCTCCAACGAAGTTAGACCCGTTGTCTGTATAGACATTTCCAGGTACTCCACGTTGATTGCAAAACTTTCTGAATTTTACCATAAACTCTTCAGTCTCCAGAGTTCTTGTTACTGCAATATGCATTGCCCTAGTCTTGAGGCAAACGAATAGACAGGCATAACTTTTGTGGTGAACTGGTTTCCTTGTGGATCCTTCTTTGAGGGTGAAGGGCCCAGCAAAATCAATTCCAACATGTGTGAACGCTGTGATATCTGGTGCTGTTCTTGCTGTAGGTTGTAATCCCATCTGTTGTGTCATAGTATTGGAATTTGCTCTTCTGCATTGTGGGCATCCTTTGGAGATTTTCTTAAGAAAGGATCTCAAGCCTGCAGCTGCCTGATGTGTTCTGTCTTTATTAGCAGCTGCATCAATTGGCACTTGATTGACAGGGGCCACATCTTCTTGGGTTGACTTGTTTCCTGTTGCCTGACCCTGCCCATCACCACAATGGCGTTGTCAGCTATGGTGACAGACAGGCTGGCGTGGATGCTTGTCAGGTAAGTTTCTCTTCTTCCCCAGGCTCTCGAATACTTCAGGAAACTGTTGGTGCTGTTGTACAGTAATCAGGAAATGTCTGGATGCTGCTAGTTCCTGATAGGTAAGTTTGTCATCACACTCCATGGTAAGTTTCTTCCTGCACCCGTTGATAAACCTCCGTATCCATGACAACACTCGGACGAGGTGGGCATAGCTGGAATACTTCTTATACAACTCCCAGGTAGGTTGTGGTGTGGAAACTGCTAGGAGAGTGGCAGCTGTTTCTTGATGTGGTAGTTTCGACAGTGGTTTAATCTTGGTGACTGGCCATGCTGACTCAGGTAGTGCCAACCATTGTGGCCCTTTCCACCATAGATCAGATATGGTTAAGGCAGAGACTGTAGAACCACGGCTGGCAAGAACCACAGCTGGCAATGTCAGCTGGATTGCAGCTGGTGGGCACATGTTTCCAGACGGCATGTGGTAACTGCTCCAAGATGAATGCTGTCCTGTTTGCTACGTAGGTCTCCATTCGACATGGCATATTCTGTAACGAGGCCAACACAATCTTGGAGTCTGTCCAAGGCTGAGTGTCTTCCAGTTTGATCTTGAAAGTTTTGGCTGTGTAAACCAACAGCTTGGTTAGTAGGACAGCTGCCTCTAACTCCAGCTTTGGAATCGACTTCCGTTTCACTGGACACACTTTGACACTTGCTAGAACCAGTGTTGTCTTGATAGTGCCATACTTGAGCCTGCACCTGATGTAAACTGCTGCGCCCATGGCCTAGTTGCTGGCGTCTGAAAACCCATGTAGTGACATAGTTGCTGTTTCACTTTCATCATGGAAGTATTGACGATTGATAGGAAAGTTGTTGACTGCTGGTAGTTCTTCAGACCATGGCAACCATCTGTTCAGAATGCTTTCAGGTACTTGATCGTCCCATCTGCATATTGTTACTCACAGCTCCTGCAGTAGTAACTTAGGGATGATGGCAACAGGTGAGAACAAGCCCAACAGGTCGTAAAGTTTAGCTCCCCAGGAGGCAATCCAACGTTTTGTTACTCGATTGGTAGCTGGAACTGTGGGAGCAGAGATGTGGAGGCAATCAGACTGGACGTTCCAGTGAATGAATGCCTAGAGTCTTGAGGGGTTGATCCTGTGATGTAATCTCAAGATCAGCCATTTCTATCAGATGATCTGGAACTGAAGATCTCAGCTCCGGAGAATTCGTTCTCAGTTTCCTCAGTACCATGCCACATTTGAGTAGCAGCTGACAGACTTCGCTGAACAAAGCAGCTGCCTCTTCTACTGTCTCTGTACCGGTTAGGAGGTCGTCGACGTAGAATGCGTGATTGATGCACTGACTGGCTTGAGGGTAGTCTTGTTTGAATTTGTCAGCATGGTGTCTGCGAACAGCAGTGGCTATAAATGTGAGATGGTCTGGCTCCAAAGGTCACCCTTGTCATCCTCATCTCAAGTATCTTTCCAGAGGCATCCCGAGCCAGGAACCGATGAAAGTCTCGTTCTTGCTTGAGTAGATTGATTTCTCGGAACATCTTGCTGATGTCCACAGAGAATGCAATGTTGTGCAGGCGGAACACCAGCAAGATGTCCGAGATTGCAGGGTATAAGTTTGGCCCTGGCAGTAGACAGTCATTGACTGAATAGCCTGTTGATGATTTGGCCGAACAGTCACAAACCGGTCTGGTCTTAGTAGTTGTGGAGGACTCCTTGATCACACCGTGTACAGGCATATAATAACCAAGATTGTCTATCTCGTCATCTGGTATTGTCTCAGCATGGTCAAGTTCTCGGTAAAGGAGGACTTCCGACTTGAAGTCGTCCAACTTGCCACACCTTAACATCTTCCTCTCATTGGACAAGAGGCGGCTGATGGCCATACGTCTCGTCTGGCCTAGAGGAGGAGGATTGGACACCCAAGGAAGTCCAGAGATGTATCTCCCATCAGTGGCATCGACGGCCAGTTTCTCCTCGAATTGCTTGATTTGCAGAGGCTTCTTCTGCTGTCATTACAGAGGCTTCCGGGACTCGGTCAATCTCCCAGAGCTTGGTAAGTGCTTCACCAAGCTGGCTATCCTCTAAGTTGGCCAACATAGTGGTGCCATTACTCTGGCAGCTGCCCGCTCCATAGACTGCCCAACCAAAGATGGTAGACATGGCAGTCAGTCTGGTCTCTTTGCCGGTACAAATGGGCTCGTTCCGAAGGAACAAAGGTAGGTCATATGTTCCAATCACCATATCTATGGCTCCTCCAAATTCTCCATCAGCCAGTTGTAAGCCTTGCAGTACAGGGTTGTTATCACTGCTGCTTTGTCAGTGGGCGTGGCTGTAGATGGAAGTGTGGAGGTAATGGCTAGGTTCAGTTGTATGGTTTCGTCAGATGGCTGCACCGATCGTATGATTAGTTTGCTGCCATGTTTGATCCTGCTTTGGGCTAGAGCACCTTTCTCTGACACTGTGCCTTGCATCACCATATCCAGGGGAAAACGTTGCAGCTTTCGGTGATAACAGAGTGTGTCGAACATGAGTCAAGTGCTGCCCGAACTGTCATGGCTCTGTTTCCATTGATCACCATGGCTAAGACAGTGAAGATGAAGCCACTCCTCAAGGATCCATCATTTGTGGTATCAGTGACGTCTGCTGTTGGATCAGCTGAGCTGGTCATCATATTTACTGTGGTTGATGTGCTGGCTGAAGTCTTGTTCTTACTGGTGTCATCCTCCTTATGTAGTAAGGTGTGATGTTTGGCCTTACATGACTTACAAGAGAAGGAAGATGTACAGCTGCCAACAGTATGACTAGGGTGAAGGAAGTTTGCACATATCTTTAGTTGTCCGATATAGTTCCACCGTTGATTAAAGGTGGCACCCTTAAACGTACTGCACTTCATAAGGGAGTGGCTTGGCCCCTTACAAACAATGCAGGTTGGCTTGGTAGCTGAAGTGGCTGTAGCTGCTGCCGGTTCCTCCGTCTTGACTTTGGCACCAGTAGTTGCTGGCTTGAAAGGGACACAGCTGCACCATTCAGTGACTTGTTCTTGCGTGGCAAATTGTGTGATAATGGAGAGGCAAACTTGACGAAGTCGTCCAGGACAGGGATCTTGTCAGTAGGGCCCAGATGTTTAGCCCATTCCTTTCTGACCTCGTCGTCGCAGTCACGGATGACAAGGGCTACTGCCAAAGCCTCAATATCTTTCCCTCCGATCTTCTCCATTGCTGTCAGGAGCCTCTGTGTTCGGTCTAAAGCTAGTAGCATACTCTCCTGAGAATAGTCATATCTGTTTCGGGAGAGCAGCTCCTCCACTAACTGTGGAAAAATGACAGATGAACGGCCACATCGATCCTTCAGTTGCTTGAAGGCGGCATCGTACCCTTCAGCTGCGTGATCGTTAACCAGCTTCTTGGCATCTCTGTCCAACATGGCATCAGCAAGGATACAGCACTTGTCTGCATGAGTATAGTGCCCCTTATGTGTCTCCATGATCTCCTGGAACCTGTCAGAGAATGGTTGAAACTCCTTCAGTTTCCCGGAAAATGTGGGTGTCTTCACCTGGTATGGTGGAGGTAGTTTCTTGGCAGTAGTGGAAGCTGGTGTTGCAGCTGCTGTTGCTGTAGGCGTCTTAAAGATGGTTGCAGGAATCTTCCCCAGACTGTCCCTGACTTTGGAATGCAAGGGTTGAAACGTTGGATTCGTCTTGTATGGCTCTAGTCGACTCATAAGTTTCTCCAGCTGCTGGACCATAAGGCGACCATCTTTGCTAAAGTTCGCTGCTGTAGGATGGGAGTGTTCCATCCAGCTGTCTGATGATGACACTACCGTTTGGTAGTCCAAGTAGAGTTGGTTTTGGGCTACTGAACAGCGTATCTTTCTGATGCAATCTTCTACTTTGGTCTCTACATCAGAACTGTTGTCAGTCTCAGCCAACACTTGATCCTCGGTGGCGCCTTCATCTGCCATGGCCTCCAGAACAGCTGTGTTTGCTTCCTGATGCTCGTCTAGAACATCTTTCATGGCTTGCAGTGCTAGCCTTAGTTCTTCTGTGATTAGAGCACTCAATTCGACTGAGAGGACTTTCTCTGCGTTCCGGATGAGTTTTGTCATCTTTCCTCGCACTGCAGCTCTTCTGCTCTTGGCTCTGGAAAGGGCAGACATAATGACCTTGCCTCCTAATGTCTTGTTTCAGAAGCAATTGACAATGATAAGCTTCCGTTGATGTAGAAGCCCGAGTCCAAGGTGCTAACAAGTCTTCAAACTGAGGTGTCAACCACAAGAATTCCCGCGCTAAAGTTGAATGCCACGGGGAAAAAAAAATGAAGAGGTTGACGATCCTCACCGAGAAGCAATACGGCGGCTCTTTTGGAATATTTCCAGTGTTAGAGGCCTATCTTGCGAGTTTGTTGGTCCAACTACTGACTTGTAGAAGGAGTAGATGAGTGCCCAGCACCAGTTAGGTTGATGCAATGGGTTGTCGTACTCAAAGAATGTCGAATGCGGTAGTGTCGAAGTTGCTAGAAGATTCAATTCGGACTTGATTGTAGTCAGACAGGAAGCTAGCTAAGTGCTGACAGTTTGCCAGCCGCCCCTACCGATAGCTAAGACAAGAAGCAAGTTGGTCGCTGGTCCCTCTCACCATCAATGTTGCCGTATCCGGCTCGAAGGACCATGCAGCGGAGCTGTTTGAAAGGCAACCCAATGGAAATTAATCACTCTCTCGAAGGACCAGAGTCCACCCCAGACTAGCTATCACTAGCTAGCCCTCACTCTCAATCACAATTCACTTTCATCAAATTCATTCATTGAGTTAGACTGATAAATTACCGGAAGTTAGTTGGGTGATATAGAAAGATTGCGCAAGCGCGTGACTTGGGGGTGAAGCACATTAAAGGGCTGCAGGCACTGAGTAGGATCTTTAGCAGTCTCATGGTCGAGGATCAAAATAATGTCCCTCATGTGACGCCACGGATCTTGACGGGGAACTGTTGGACCATCTTTTAAAGAACCACGTACTGTACTTGAACAAGGACTCAATTAATATTATGAACGATTTGCAATCGACCAACTTAAGTGTTTGCGCATTTTTCATAACATTTATTTATTTTAGTCACTCTTTGCTCCTTGCTGGTTATTCAATATTCAATGAGTGACTGTTAATAAGATAATATTTGAGTTCACATCTCTCAAGCTAAATTGTGCTAATGGAAATTATATATTTGATGTACCAGATATATGCTAAGATTATTAGTGGTTATATTGAATGTACTAGAATTACAAACTTTTAATTGCATCAAAAATATTATGTACAATAGTTTGTATTTGTTGAAGTTCCGTAAAGAAAGAAAATTTTAGCTGCATTTTTATGTTTGATGTGTTTTTAGTATAACTATAGAATCTATTCTTATTATAAAATATACCTACTGCAGATTATATACCAAAGGTTATGAATGCAATTAAAAGCTTCCTGTTTGAAAAATGGTTCAAACTATAATTGTATCTGTGCATGAACTGTCCCTGGTCGTATAAACGTCGTTACTCTTATCTAAATAGCATATAGTTTACAAATAGCTTACAATTGCTTCATTATAAATACAACTAGGATATATGAATCCCATAAATTGTTACAACTATTTCAGTTGTGTGATTTTGGAGAAATAAAACAGTAGCTAATTCTTGCATTGAATATACCAAAATTTTCTATTGGGTTTCCCTCCCCAAGTACAGTCTAATAGTATAGTTGTTTGAGGTTGAAGTAGTGTAATATGACAATTCTAAAGCATAAGAACACACACTCTATCACTATTATTTATTATTAATGCCAGATTATGTGTAGTATAGAAATTTGAAATTTTTGAACTAAACTGTCAAGTGAAGCCATACTGTTATCACATCTTCGTAAATTATATCCATATATCCTATTGGATATAATCTTACATAGCTCAGCAAGCTCAAAGCCATTCTTATAATGAATATACTGAAAAAAATATTAATTGAATGGTTGTAGTAAGCTAAAGTTGATAATCACTACCTATGTTATAAACCCTTTGGCCAGTCATAATATAGTTCACCCAGTATCTAAATACTGAATATATTAGTAAACAGTTGATAAGATTATGCCTCCTAGTAAAACAAAATAATGTTAACTATTGTATGATGCCACTATCTTAAGTTTTAAACTTTACCTTGTACAAGAAATACAACTTCTGAAGAATTCACTGTACATATCATGTCATAATCCACAGAGCATATAATGCTTGTTTCATTCATACTTGTAGAAGCCATATTAAATCGTAGGGCTGAAAAAGTGTTCGTTAATCTTCTTATTAATATGTTTGTGTCACTTCCATTTATATATTCTTTACCATTTAGATACCACTTAATATTATAATATGGAACTTCTGTTTGGCAAGTGATAATAAATGAGCTACCAGCAAAAACAACAGGTTGCTCATTATTATTGTTATGATATAATAATGGCACAGGACAATGTTCTATGACAATAAAAAATAATATAATAATAAAACAAGATTGTAACTTTCTCACTTAAAGGGTTCTAAAGAGACGAAAAGGCCAAAAAGTGAAAAATTAACTTAGTTGTGCAGGGGAATCAAACCCAGGACCCCTAATTTAGTCATTAGTGCTCTAGCCACTGAACTACACTGGTAGCTTAGCCAGGGGTCTTGAGTTCGATTCCCCTGTGAAAACTAAGATTTTTTTACATTTTGCTTTGCTTCTCCTTAGACCAGATTTGCATTCACAGATAAAAAAAGGATTAGTTCTGTATTACATAAAAAAACGTGGGTCACACTCTTTGAGCATGAGAACCCACGGAATAGGCCGTGGTTGCTAGGCTGTGTTAAACTTACTTCTGCTTTTACCAATTTATCCGTACCTGTTTTTTTTTTCAGCTTCCTAAATTTATTTTTGCTGAGTCCAAAAAGATAGCTAGTGACACAGAGACCGTAATATCTGCAATACGCACCATTAGGACCAGACACAGGAAGTTGGATCAGTAATATGTCTTTTACTAATCTTATCCAATAGAAAGTACATGGAATTGTTTAACAGCTTTTGCAGGAAAGTAACTGTGCATTATTCAAAAATGATCACAAATGTAATTGAGTAATTAATTAATGAAGTTGAACAAATTTAAATGGATCTCTAGCGATGATGGCTTTATTAATGTAAACTTTCAAGGCATATCCCTACACCATTAAAGGGATCATTATCATAATCTTATTACATTCACTAGTACATTACACACAAGATTCAATTGTTATTATTATATCAGTACCAGTTGGCTATCTAGCAAAGGGACTGTAACACAAACACCACACATTTTAATTGATGTTATATTCAGTATATCTATTGAAATAGTTCACACCGGTGTATAATTGTTTATTGAGGACTAGTTTGGATTCAACCCTGCACCTTAAGTTTCTTTTCGAGCCAGCTAAAGGGATTATAACAATTTTGTTCATGGTTGCCAGAGGAGAGCCTGAGAGACCTCAGGAAGAAACTGCTCAAGTGGAGGGGCATGAAGTCGTGTCAGAAAAGAGATCTTTTGTCGATCATCGGCCATTTGAGTCATGCCTGCAGAGCTGTGAGGGCAGGCAGGTCTTTCTGAGAAGGTTGCTGGACCTCAGCACGACAGTGAAGTAGTTGGACAGGCAGGTACGACTGAATGTGTCAGCCAGAGCAGACCTCGAGTGGTGGTGGCAGTTCGGACTGCAGTGGAATGGAGTATCCATAATGAGGTCGATGGTGGTGGCTGAGCAGTCATAGGTGGAGCTTGTGTCTGATGCCTTTGGCTCATGGGGGTGTGGTGCAGCGTGGGAAACAAGTTGGTTTCAGCTGGACTGGGAGTCCTTGAAGGGGGTCAATGATTGGAGCATAATGCCAAATGCGATGCTGCCCATTGTGGTAGCTGCAGCAGTGTGGGGCCCTCGGTGGAAGGGGTTCACAGTAAGAGTAAGATGTGACAACATGGCTGTTGTTGCGATAATTCAGTCGGGGTCGTGCAAGGAGGTCCATACTATGCACCTCCAGAGATGCTTGGCTTATTTGGAGGCAACAGGGTCTTTTAAGCTAGTTGCAAAGCACATTCAAGGGAAGGACAATGTTGTTGCCGATGCTTTGTCCAGGGACAATCTGTCGTTAGCGCACTCTGTTATGCAGGGAGCATCAGAAGAAGCCAAGAGGGTGCCGTATAGTCTGCTAGCCCTTCTACCAGTGAAGGGGCCCAACTGGTCAGAGCAGGAGTGGACAGAGCTGCGGAATTTTACTTCCGGCAAGGTATTGCTGATACTACGGCCAAGCGGACGAAAGTGTTTGGAGGAGGTATGCAGGGCTGTGCGCCAGCATGGGAGAAGAGCCTTTGCCAGTGTCTGTAGAGAAGGCCATTGCGCACGTAGTGACACTGGCGGGAGAGGGATTGCAGCCAGTAACGTTGAAGTATCATCTAGCAGGACTGAGACAAGCACAGATCAGAACAGGCTACCCAGCCCCGGACTGGAGGGGCGATGGCAAAGCTGGGGCAGATTCACATGAGTCTTGCCAGGCATAGAGCAGTACAGGGAGCAAGAGCCATAGACAGGAGTCCTGTTAAGCCGAGACATATGAGAGCACTACAGGAGGTGTGGAGGGTACAAGGAAGTAGAGGTTTCATGCTCTGGGAAGCTGCCTGCATGTTTTTTTTTAGATCCCTGAGAGCCGGGGAGGCACTAGCCCCGGAGGGAGGAGAGTTTGACCCGAAGGCACACTTGACTTTTGATGACATAGAGGTGGACAGCTTGGAGAAGCCTAGAGTTGTCAGAGTCAGGATCAAGGAGTCTAAGACGGACAGGCTTAGGTGAGGAGATACAGTGACTCTGAGCTGGACTGGTACAGGGTTGTGCCCAGTGAGGGCGGTGTTAGCCTTTCTTGTACAGAGAAAAGCCAGGCCAGGGCCCTTCTTTAGAGAACAGGCTGGCAAGGCCCTGACGAGAAAGGAGTTTGTGTGGCTGAAGTATGAAGGCATTGGATGAGGCAGGCATCGCCAGTCAGGACATCTCTGGCCACAGCTTCAGGATAGGAGCGGCCACAGCGGCAGCACAGTGTGGGGCTACTGAGGCATTATTATAGTCATCTCATCTGTAACTTTGAGTTTGTTTATGCAGTCTGTATATGTACATGTTTCCCAAAATTGTATTGCTCTGGTGTGTGTGTGTGTCGGCGGTTGGAGCCGTCGGGGCTCTCCGAATGGCCCGTTTTAGGAGGTTTGTGGGGAAGTGGTGCCTCAGACTGGCGAGATGCTGTTAACAGAGCGGCAGGCCAGCAGAGAAGTCGCCGCAGTCTGCCGCATCCCAAAGCGAACCAAATGGAAGCTCATCCGCCACGAGGGCAGAGCTGTACAGTCCGACTGCCACTCCTCCAGCAAACACTTAGAGTAAGGACGAGCTCTGCTCAGGAATGGACCAGTATAATGGGAAGTATTCACTAAGCTCAACTACAACCCAGCAGGTAACGGCAGGTCCTGCGAAGTGTTCCGAGGTTACTGGCGATTAAGGTCTAAGGGAGCGGGTAAAATATAGTCCAGGTGGAAGTCCCAGCTGGGTAAAGGACGAGTGTGCACATGCGCAGGTTCCCATCCGCCACAAGGGCAGAGCTGTACAGACCGAATGCCACGCCTCCAGCAAACACATAGAGTAAGGACGAGCTCTGCTCAGGAAGGGACCAGTATAATGGGAAGTATTCACTAAGTTCAACTACGACCCAGCAGGTAACTGGTAATTGAGGTAGTCAGAATGACTTAAAATGGATACTACAGAAGTTATCACTATTACTGAAATTGAGGTAAGAGAACAATTCTATAAATATCAAAAGTATATGTTAACAATACATGGGTGTAGAAAGCAATTTTAAAGTGGCCAATAAAGCGGTCACATTTGCCACCCAACAATAATATTGGGTGGGGTTTAAATTGACATATTATTAGTAAATAAATGATGTAAAATTGATGAAAGCATGATAAAAACTAATCAATCATATCCACCTTGTCAAGAAATAATATGTTAATTTTGACAGAATCTTACAGAGCATTCTCCAAAACAAGGGAGGTGGTAGAATCAGGTGACAACAGTAATATTTTCGATTTAGCTCAGCGTTCGATCCCGTCCCAAACATTACTAAACTGTATCCTCCGGTTTATCGATCATTACCCATACCATCCTAGAAATTGAATTGTTCACCGCTTTGGGCGCAGTTTAAACCCAAAAACTTAGTGGAGCTTGATTTCTATTCGAGTTAGTGGTGGTGATACGCTATTTATCAAAATATATATATGAGCCCTACGCAACAGTTATTACTTGAAAATTCATTGTCCACTAGACATACCACGAAGGTAAGTCTTGGTAAGTATGTTCAGTTATGTTAAAATATTGTGCTTTACGAGGGACCAAATCATGCGTCCCCGATTGAAACTACAACAAATAATATAGTGCATTTAAACCTCTGAGAAGCAGCCACCTCTTATTTCTGACCACAACTAATTTCTCGATTTCATCTCTCTACGAGCGACCAAAGACCACACCCATTGAAAATTTGAGAGATTGTGGTCACACGTAAGCTAATAAAAAATTCTACAGCATCCAATTTTGTCTGGGACAAAAAGTCATCGCTAAATGCTCGCTGAAAGTTTGATGCTTCTTTTTTAATTTTAATCTGAACAAAAACTGCAGGAAATTATATCCGCAGGACAGCAAGTGCTACTAGGAAAAATCACCTGGCTCGCTACCAAAATATAGGCTGGTGTGGTTCGTTGCAATACCGCCTCAAATAATTCCCTTACTCTGTAAAGTTTTTTTCTTCAGAAAATTATATCTCCAGTGGCAGCACATCTTTATATGTGGTGGAGAAATAGCTAAGTTAGCTGTACTAGTAGCCACAAGTTGAGACTTCAGAAGAAAAATTTCTTGTAAGATGCTTGTTATCAGGACACCATTCAGATAATCACAATAATATGTGCATCAATGTATTTTTAATTCAATTATTTTTCCCTAACTCTTGATCACAAACAATGACATTTACATAAGAACCTCTGAGAAAGGACCAACCTCTGAGAAGAGACCAAGTTATCATTACTTATGTAAAAGAGTAATTCTGTATTATTTTGCTAAAATTATTTTACATGAATGTGGTGAAGCCTCACCACATTATTCAATAATAGTGACATTGACACTGTTGTAGTACACTAGACCATTGGCATGTGTTAGTATTGTGTTTTCTGAACTAGCTAATTATCACCTACTCCATTTTATCCATCACCATTACTCAGCCGGTTTTATATCACCTTTGAGCATGTGCAGGTAGATTGCCTATAAAAGGCCTGTCTGTGCATGTGCTAGGGAGTGTCACATTTTATGAGCTTTGAATAACACTTAATCCTGAGACAGTCTTTGCTCTGTTTTGAAAAGCAGCACTGATAGGAAGCCTTTGGACAGGCTTGTGTGTTCAGTAGTGCAGTGATACTCTGGTGGCAGCCTATCACAGGTTTGTCTCCTCCACCAGTGACTGTCCTTCCCAGACAATCCCCCACAATGAACTAAGCTAAAATATCAATTATATAGTAGCAATACTGTAATTTTATGTTATTTAATTAGGCAGGTTCACTCAATATTTGTGCTCAAGCGCACCACTAGTTTATATATATATATATATATATATATATATATATATATATTTATTGCAGCTTTGATATTTTTACTTGAATATTTCCGCATCACGCGAGCGTTCTGTATTCTCCCATATTGTACGGTTTATATTGTACGCTAC